>OGGQ01000039.1_pt1 | contig 148843 bp, 122 predicted proteins | sample 1571191 | NCBI WGS metagenome assembly OGGQ01 (sample SAMEA2582061, study PRJEB24529) | metagenome | biome: Human gut stool | place: China | collected 2011
TCCGCGCAGCGGATCCCCTACCGCATTTTTCAAAAGTAGTCCTGCAAAATTGCTGCCTGTGATATGAAAAATCAGTCGTCGATTTTTTCTTCCCATTTCAGGAATTCACCTGTATAAGCATCGATTTCAAACTCGTACTCATAAACCCCCTGTTTTGCTTCTCCTTCATAGAGCTGCACGCCGTCATCGTGGTCCAGCTTTAATTCTGTGATCAAAGCTTCCGGAACCCTGGACGAAACAAGCGCTCTGGCATCTGCATCCGAGATAATTCCGGCACTGCCTGCCGCGGCATTCGACTGGTGCACGGCGGCGTCATCCTCTGTTTCCTCTTTCCACTTCACAATGCTGCCGGTATTTGCATCAATCTCGATATCGTATTCAACGTATCCCACATAAGCTTCTATCTCATATACCGGTCTGCCGTCCTCGTAGTCATAGGATAAGTTTTTAATGACCGCGTCGGGCAGCTTTTCCATTACGAGCGCGCGTACGTTTTCTTCCGTTACCTGGGCGCTGCCCTGTGTTTCGGGCGGTGCGGACGTTTCAACCGGTGCGGATTCGGAAGCGGTCGGCGCTGTCTGCGGCGTTTCAGCAGGATACTGATGATGATCACTCACTTCTTCTTCCCATTTTACGATTTCTCCGGTGTAAGCGTCTATTTTAAACTCGTATTCCATGTTATCCCTGATCAGTTCTCCCTCATATACCGTTACGGGATATTCATATTCAAGCTCAATCTCCTTTAACGAAGCGCCGGGTACCCTGGCCAGCGCGATTTCACTGGCGGCGTCAATGCCGATATAGGCGGAAGCATCGGTGGCAAAGGTATTCATATTGATATTGGCATTGCGGCTGACAGAAGCGGTGATCTCGCCGATAGACATGGAGGCCAGAGCAGCGGCATCCAGGCCTGGATCCTGTTTTAGGAGCCGGCAGATAAACGCTGCCTTGCCTTCGGATATCTGATAGGTCTGCGCAAAATCCAGAATATAATCGTCGTCGCTTAAATCCTGATTGATTACGGTGGCATTTAAAGCGCTCTGCGCCAGTATCTGATTAACATCGTCGGAGACTGTGGCCTGCAGCGCACTTTCTTTCTCTCTATCGCTGCTGTGCACGGAAATCAGGATGGAATTGTTGATTTCGTTGATATACCCGTGTTTCACCATGGATCCGATGAGCGCGTTGACCGCTACGTTAAGATCCACTTTTTTCAGATCCATATCCTCCAGTATGACGTCCGCGTCATCGTTCAGCGCGATTACATCCAGCACCTTATCCTGGCGATTACAAGTGATCTCCAGACTGGGATTGACGTCGATGCCGATCCTGGATACTTCAGTATTGCTGCGGATAAAACGGCTGCCGCCCGCAAACAGGGCCAATAGCAGCAGGGCGGCTGCCAGTCCTCCGGCCAGGATGCGTCCCGGAAATCTTTTCCTGTTTTTGTGTAGGACCTGTCCGGATTGCGCCGCCCGGTGCAGGTCGGCTGACGCCGCCTTTTCGTAAACATCCGGTGTGATGTCATTTACCGCGGAGCGGATACGCTGTTCTATTTCTCTTTTTTTCATTATTCTACCTCTCTTTCCTATGACAGATATTGCTGCAGCTTTTTGAGGCTGCGGTGGCTTTTGGACAGCACGCTGCCCAGCGGAAGCCCCATCATGTCGGAGATTTCCCTGTATTTCAGACCGGATACGGCATGCAGTATGATGATCTGTCGTTCCTGTTCATCCAGTTGTGACAGGGCGGCCTTTAAGACCATCCGGTCCAGCGCATCACCGATGCCGGACAGGTCCGGTTCATCTTCAGGCTCTGGCTGTTCGGAACATACGGTTCTGGCATCCGCGCGGAATTTCATATAGGCCAGATTCTTCGTGATGGTGAGCAGCCAGGCCATCGGTGTTCCCTGGGCACGGTAGAGATGCGCGGCTTCCCTGACTTTGATAAAAGTGTCCTGCATGATATCCTCGGCATCGTATCTGTTTTTGACGATGGACAGTGCATAGCCGTAAACGGCGCGTGAAGCCTGCTCATATAATTCCTGAAATGCGGCCATGCTGCCGTCTGCGACCGCACAGATCAGCGCTTCATCGGGTTTGCATCCTCCTGGGTGTCCGATATTTTGGATTGCTGTTAATAAAAAAGTTACTATCATGGGAGATCTCCTTCATACGTTCAGTGCTCGGTAGTCCGACATCTGATTACATCATAGTAATGCATGGGAAAGAGGTTTTATTGCAAAACAAAAAAATATTTATAACCGTTCAGACGGCGGGATATTTGGAAATTTATCCCTGTAAAAGCTAATAAAAGCATGCATCGCCCTGGTGGGAGGCGTATTTTTCCGGTAAACAAAACCGATGGTACGTTTTGCTAAGGGAGGTGTCAGAGGAATTTCCACCAGATTTTTGCATGCCAGATCTTCTTTGACGAAGTCCTTGATCACGCAGCCGATCCCCAGCCCGATACGGGCAAATTCGATTAAGAGATCCATGGAGGTGACCTCCAGAACCTGTGCGGGTTCAATATGATGTTCGCTGAAATAGGCTTCGATGAATTTCCTGGTTATATTCTGGCGGTCCAGCAGCATGATGTTTCCGATCTCTAATATGCCGGCATCCATGACGTCCGTATGTTCCCGCAGCCTTAGATTCTCCAAATAGTTTTTGCTGACCACGAATCCGTCTTCAATTTCTGTTACCGGAAAAAATTCCAGATCATTCAGATTCTTTGGCTCGGCCACCAGACCGATATCAATCTGACGCTGTTCCAGCAGATCCAGCGTTTTCATGGTGGACTGGCTTAAAATATTGATCCGAATATGCGGATTCATGGGGATAAAATCTTTCAGATACGGAACCAGAATATACTTGCAGAGGGTCGTGCTGACCCCGAAGCGGATCTGCCCGATCCCCAGGGTGTGTATGCGGTGGATTTCCTGTTCTCCCATATCCAGCTGTTCAAACGCGGCGCGGACGTGTTCGTAGAGGACGCGTCCTTCCTCTGTGAGCTGTGCGCCGCGGGAACTGCGCACAAACAGCGGAACGTTCAGGCTGTCCTCCAGCTTGCTGATGGATTTGCTGATAGCGGGCTGGCTGATATAGAGTTCCTTGGCGGCCCGGGAGATATTTTCCGTGCGGGCTACCTCATAAAAAATCCGATAAGAAGACAGTGACTGGTCCATGATATCGTACTCCTTTATAACTTAAGATTATAATAAATATTCTTATTATGTATTTCAATTATATCAAATATGGTGCTAAAATGGCAACAGTGGATAAAATGGAATCGCAAAGGAGGCATTCATTATGGGGATGACAATGACGCAGAAAATACTGGCTGCACATGCGGGGCTGCCGGAGGTGAAAGCCGGGCAGCTGATCGAAGCCGACCTGGATCTGGTTTTGGGCAATGATATCACTTCTCCTGTGGCTATCCGGGAGATGGAAAATAAGATGACAAAGCAGACCGTTTTTGATAAAGATAAAATAGCGCTGGTGCTGGATCATTTTGTGCCGAACAAGGACATAAAATCCGCGCAGCAGTGCAAGTGTGTCCGTGAATTTGCCTGCAGACATGAGATTACGAATTATTTTGATGTGGGAGAGATGGGGATTGAGCATGCCCTTCTGCCGGAGAAAGGCCTGACTGTGGCAGGCGATGTGATCATCGGCGCGGATTCCCATACCTGTACCTACGGAGCTCTGGGAGCATTTTCTACCGGAGTGGGAAGCACGGATATGGCTGCCGGGATGGCTACGGGCAAGGCGTGGTTCAAAGTGCCTTCCGCCATCAAATTTGTTTTGACCGGCAAACCGGCCGAGTGGATCAGCGGCAAGGATATCATTTTACATATTATCGGGAAAATCGGAGTGGACGGAGCTCTGTATAAATCCATGGAATTTGTGGGCGACGGCATCGCGTATCTGTCCATGGATGACCGTTTCACCATTGCCAATATGGCGATAGAGGCGGGCGGAAAGAACGGGATTTTTCCCGTGGATGAGAAAGCTGCCGCCTATATGAAGGAGCATTCCAAGCGTGAGTTTACGGTATACGAGGCGGACCCAGATGCGGAATATGAACAGGTGATTACCGTAGATTTAAGCACATTGAAGCCTACCGTTTCCTTCCCGCATCTGCCGGAGAACACCAGGACGATTGATGAGGTGGGAGACATTAAGATCGACCAGGTGGTGATCGGTTCCTGCACCAATGGCCGCATGGAGGATTTAAGGATTGCGGCGGGGCTTTTAAAGGGCAGAAAGGTGGCCAAAGGCGTTCGCACCATCGTGATTCCCGCCACTCAGAAGATCTATCTGCAGGCGATTGAAGAAGGCCTGGTGCAGATATTTGTAGAGGCCGGCGCGGTGGTGAGCACCCCTACCTGCGGTCCCTGTCTGGGAGGATATATGGGCATACTGGCGGAAGGCGAGCGCTGCGTCTCCACCACAAACCGCAATTTTGTAGGACGCATGGGCCATGTGACTTCGGAGATCTATCTGGCGAGCCCTGCTGTTGCGGCATCCAGCGCGGTAACCGGCAGGATATCCTGTCCATGTGAGCTATGAGCTGGGATATCTGGCGGAAGATAATTGTACACAGGTCATCAACCTTCGGTTGGTGACAGGAAAATAGAAAGCACACTGAAGTGTGCGTAGGTCATCAACCTTCGGTTGGTGACAGGAAAAATAGGAGGCACACTGAAGTGTGCGTAGGTCATCAACCTTTGGTTGGTGACAGGAACGGAGGTTGTTTTATGAAAGCAAAGGGAACTGTATTTAAATATGGAGACAATGTAGACACCGACGTGATCATTCCCGCGAGATATTTGAATGTATCGGAGCCGTCGGAGTTAGCTTCCCACTGTATGGAGGACATAGATACCGAGTTTGTTAAAAAGGTAAAGAAAGGTGATATCATCATAGCTGATAAGAATTTTGGCTGCGGCAGCTCCAGAGAGCATGCGCCCATCGCAATCAAGGCGTCCGGCGTCAGCTGCGTGATCGCTGAAACCTTCGCCAGAATTTTTTACCGCAATGCTATTAATATCGGCCTTCCCATTATCGAATGCCCGGAAGCGTCCGTCGGCATCGGGGCAGGGGATGAGGTAGAGGTGGATTTTGACAGCGGTATGATCTATAACCGGACCAGGGGCACTCAGTTTAAAGGGCAGGCTTTTCCGGAGTTTATGCAGAAAATCATAACGGCTGGCGGGCTGATTAATTATATCAACAGTCAGAACTGAATTTAATGAGGAATGGGGACACATTCTAAAGTCAGAAATGGGGCCGGCTGATCCATGAAGATCAGCCGGCCCCATTTCTGACTGTTATGAATAATCTCTGGCTATTGAGCTTTATTCAGATTTTTCTGCGCGGTAGCTAACATCAGCTTGATGCGGTTGAGCTGGTTTACCTCGCTGGCGCCCGGATCATAATCTACAGCGATGATATTGGCTCCGGGATACTGTCTGCGCAGTTCCTTGATCACGCCTTTGCCCACCACATGGTTCGGCAGACAGCCGAAGGGCTGGGTGCATACGATATTGGTGGCCCCGCTGTGTATCAGCTCCAGCATTTCACCCGTAAGGAACCAGCCTTCGCCGGTCTGATTGCCCAGGGAAACGAAGTCCTTGGCGTAATCCGCCAGCTTTTCGATGCGGGCGGGCGGAGCGAAGTGTCTGCTCTTTTCCAGCTCCTTTCTGGCTGTCTTTCGGAGGAATTCCAACACCTGTATGCCGATATTACAGAAGCGGGCGGTGGAGGATTTGGCTCCCAGGTTTTCTGCCTTGAAATTGCTGTTATAGAAGCAGTAGAGCAGGAAATCCAGCAGATCCGGCATTACGGCCTCCGCACCTTCCGCTTCCAGCAGCTCCACGAGATTATTATTGGCAAGAGGGGAGAACTTCACAAGGATTTCTCCTACAATTCCCACTCTGGGTTTCTTCAGGTCCTCGTTGAGAGGAAGGTTGTCAAAATCGCGGATGATTCCCCGCACATTTTTCTTAAAGGCAGTCCAGGACGCATTTTTGCCGGAAACCGCGTCAATGCATCTGGCTTCCCATTTTCGGTGAAGCTCATTGGCAGATCCGGGAGTGATTTCATAGGGTCTGGTCCGGTAGAGCACGCGCATAAAGATATCCCCGTATACCACGGCCTGCATGGCTTTCATCAGCATGGGCAGGTTATAGGTAAATCCCTCGTTGCGCTCTAAGCCCTGCACACTTAAGGAGATGACCGGTATCTGGGGCATATTGGCCTTTTCAAGCGCGCGCCGTATAAAGCCGACATAGTTGGAAGCGCGGCATCCTCCGCCGGTCTGCGTCATGATCACGGCTGTTTTGTTCAGATCGTATCTGCCGGACAGCAGCGCTTCCATCAGCTGGCCCACAACGATCAGGGAAGGATAGCAGGCGTCGTTGTTCACATACTTTAGCCCCACGTCAACGGCGCTCTTGCTGTCACCGGGAACAATCTCAATATTATAGCCGGAAGAGCGCAGCGCGGCCTCCAGGATATTGAAATGAATCGGCGACATCTGGGGGCACAGGATCGTATAGTCCTTACGCATCTGTTTGGTGAATTCTACACGGTTATAGGCGGCGGAAATCACCTTGCGCTCAATGTGTTTGCCCTCCCTGACGCGCAGGGCGGAGAGGAGGGAGCGGATACGGATTCTGGCCGCGCCGAGATTGTTCACCTCGTCTATTTTCAAAATGGTATAGATTTTGCCCGATTTTGTCAGTATATCGTTTACCTGGTCGGTCGTGACCGCATCCAGGCCGCATCCGAAGGAATTGAGCTGAATCAGGTCCAGATTGTCCTGGGTTTTTACATAATTAGCCGCCGCATAGAGCCTGGAATGGTACATCCACTGGTCCATCACCATTAACGGCCGCTCCGGTCTGCTAAGATGGGAGACGGAGTCTTCTGTCAGCACAGCGATGCCATAAGAGGTGATCAGCTCCGGAATGCCGTGGTTGATCTCGGGGTCCACATGATACGGACGGCCCGCCAGCACGATGCCCCGGCGGTTATGCTCCTTCATCCACTGCAGGGTTTCCTCCCCTTTTTTCTGCATATCCTCCCTGGATGCGATGAGCTCGGCCCACGCGTCATGGGCGGCTTTGCGCACCTCCTCGGCGGGGATGCCGCATTCCGCAACAAAAACATCCGTGAGACGCTGTGTCAGGACCTCCTCATCGGTAAATGCCATGAACGGATTCAGAAAACGGATTTTTTTGTCATGCAGCTCTTCCACGTTATTTTTGATGTTTTCTGAATAGGATGTGACGATGGGGCAGTTGTAGTGGTTCTGTGCGTCCGGCGTTTCATTCCGCTCATAAGGTATGGCAGGATAAAAGATAAAATCTATCCCCTGTTTAATCAGCCAGGAAATATGTCCGTGAGCCAGTTTGGCCGGATAACATTCCGATTCGCTGGGAATGGATTCGATGCCCAGCTCATAGATCTTTCTGGTGGACTGGGGGGAGAGAACCACTCGATAGCCCAGCTCACGGAAGAAAACCGCCCAGAACGGGAAGTTCTCATACATGTTCAGGACTCTGGGAATGCCCACATCTCCTCTGGATGCCACATCGGGAGTCAGAGACTCATAGTGGAACATCCTCTTGTTTTTATATTCAAACAGATTCGGAATATTGTCTTTGTTCTTTTCCTTGCCCAGGCCTCTTTCGCAGCGGTTGCCGGAAATGAACTGTCGTCCGCCCGAAAAACGGTTGATGGTCAGCAGGCAGTTATTGGTACAGCCTTTGCATCTCGCCATCGAAGTGTCATAGGAGAGATTCAGGATTTTCTCAATGGGCAGCATGGAGGTTTCGGATGTTCCGTCCCAGCGCTCTCTGGCGACTAAAGCGGCTCCGAACGCGCCCATAATTCCCGCGATATCCGGACGCACGGCTTCACAGCCCGCGATGCGTTCAAAACTCCTTAACACCGCATCGTTGTAAAAGGTCCCGCCCTGTACGACCACGCGGCGGCCCAGATCCTCGGCGCTGGTGATCTTGATGACCTTAAACAGGGCGTTTTTTATAACGGAGTAGGCTAGCCCTGCGGAGATATCTGCCACGGTTGCCCCTTCCTTTTGGGCCTGCTTCACATTGGAGTTCATGAAAACCGTACAACGCGTGCCCAGATCGATGGGATTGGGGGCGAACAGCGCTTCTTTTGCAAAATCCATGACGCTGTAGTTGAGGGATTTTGCAAAGGTTTCAATGAAGGAACCGCATCCGGAAGAGCAGGCTTCATTGAGCTGCACGCTGTCCACTGTGTTGTTTTTTATTTTAATGCATTTCATATCCTGGCCGCCGATATCCAGGATGCAGTCCACATCCGGCTCAAAGAAAGAGGCGGCATAGTAGTGGGAAACGGTTTCCACCTCGCCCTCATCCAGAAGGAGCGCGGCTTTAATCAGCGCCTCGCCATAGCCTGTGGAACAGGAATAAGCGATGCGCGCGGTGTCGGGAAGCAGCTCGCTCACCTCGCGCATGGCGCGGATCGTGGTAGCCAGAGGGCTCCCGTCATTGCTGGAGTAAAAGGAATAGAGCAGGGTTCCGTCTTCCCCCACCAAAGCGACTTTGGTGGTAGTGGAGCCTGCGTCAATGCCCAGGAAGCAGTCACCCTCATAGGTGTCAAGATCCGCGGTGGCAACGCAGTGCTGGTTGTGGCGCGCCGTGAACTCGTCGTATTCCGCCTGATTGCGAAACAGTGGGTCAAGGCGTTTCACTTCAAATTCCATCTTGATATGGGAAGTCAGTTTTTTATGTAAATCCCGGATTCCGATTTTGGTATCCTGCTTGTAGTTCATAGCGGCGCCCATGGCGGCGAAAAGGTGGGAAAACTCCGGCGCGATTACCGCGTCATCCGTCAGTTTCAGCGTGCGGATGAACGCTTCCTTCAGCTCAGACAGGAAATGAAGAGGGCCGCCTAAAAAGGCCACGTTTCCGCGGATCGGCTTGCCGCAGGCCAGGCCGCTGATGGTTTGGTTCACAACCGCCTGGAAAATGGACGCGGACAAATCTTCCTTGGTAGCGCCTTCGTTGATGAGCGGCTGGATATCGGATTTGGCAAACACGCCGCATCTGGCTGCAATGGGATAAATCGCCTTATAGTTCTTTGCATATTCATTCAGTCCGGCTGCGTCTGTCTGCAGCAGCGTGGCCATCTGGTCGATGAAGGAACCGGTACCGCCGGCACAGATGCCGTTCATTCGCTGGTCGATGCCGCCGGTGAAGTAGATAATCTTGGCATCCTCGCCGCCCAGCTCTATGGCTACATCGGTCTTGGGAGCGTAATCCTGCAGCGCGGTGGAAACCGCTACCACTTCCTGAACGAACGGTATTTCCAGATGTTTGGATATGGTGAGACCGCCGGATCCGGTGATCATCGGGGATAAAGTGACATCGCCCAGCTGATCGGCCGCTTTTTCCACCAGAGCGGCCAGCGTTTCCTGAATATTGGCGTAGTGGCGCTCATAATCGGAAAACAGGATCCGGTGCTGATCATCTAAGATGGCAATCTTAACGGTTGTGGAACCGATATCAATACCTAATGTGTAAAAATTATTCATATAATTGCGGCAGAACTGCCTACCTCCTATCTTAACGGTACACTCTGACAGCGGCATACCGGTCCGCAGGGGCTGCCTGCTCCGGTTTCTGGCGCTGCCCTATCATTTTATGTAATACGTTTCACCGTCATTCCGGGCGGAAACGTTCTTTATGAAAGAATGCAGTCAACAAAACACTAACACATTATAATATGGTAGAAACAAAATTTCAAGTAAAACGTCGACAGTCTTGACAAATGTATCGTTTATGGTATAATGTCGTCAAATTGAATTGAAAAAGACGTTGAAGAGGAGTATTAAGCCGCAAGAGGTTTCAGAGAGCTGCCGGAGGGTGAAAGGCAGTGCCGAAAACGGCCCAACTCGCCTCGGAGTTCCATGGCAGAACCATTATAAGAACCGCCGGTTATGAGGCGGCCGGCAGATGCAAGTAAGCCATGGCGGGGGATCCCGTTACAGATTTTTAAAGTGCATATCCGCTTTGCGGCGGATATGAAATAGAGTGGTACCGCGGATTTCAGCCCTTCGTCTCTATAGCAGCAGAGAGAGGGGCTGTTTTTATTACAAAACAGGAGGAAAAAAAATGACACCTTATAATCATAAGGAGATTGAGAAAAAATGGCGCAGAGAATGGCAGGAGCATCCAATCAACGTGGATGACGGGACAAAGCCGAAGTATTACTGTCTGGATATGTTCCCTTATCCATCCGGCAGCGGCCTGCACGTTGGCCACTGGAGAGGCTATGTAATCAGCGATGTATGGAGCCGTTACAAGATGCTTCAGGGGTACTACCTGATTCATCCCATGGGCTGGGATGCGTTCGGCCTGCCCGCCGAGAATTATGCGATTAAGATGGGCGTGCACCCGGCCAAATCGACCGCAGAGAACATCGCCAATATCAAGCGCCAGATGAACGAAATTTCAGCGATCTATGACTGGGATATGGAAGTAAATACCACGGACCCGGATTTCTACAAATGGACTCAGTGGATTTTTGTGAAAATGTTTAAAGCGGGGCTGGCTTATGAGAAAGAGATGCCCATTAACTGGTGTCCGTCCTGTAAGACCGGACTGGCCAATGAAGAGGTGGTAAACGGCTGCTGCGAGCGCTGCGGAGCTCCCGTCACGAAGAAAAACCTGAAACAGTGGATGTTAAGAATCACCAGTTATGCTGAGCGCCTGTTAAACGATCTGGATCAGCTGGACTGGCCGGAAAAGGTTAAGAAAATGCAGTCCGACTGGATCGGCAAGAGCTATGGGGCGGAAATTGATTTCGAAGTAAAGGGCATGGAAGATAAGATCAAGGTATATACCACGAGGCCCGATACGCTTTACGGCGCTACCTTCATGGTGCTGGCACCGGAACATGCTCTGGCGAAGAAACTGGCCACAGCGGACAATGAAAAGGCGGTGGATGACTATATTTTCCGTTCTTCCATGAGATCCTCCGTGGACAGACTCCAGGATAAAGAGAAGACCGGCGTATTCACCGGAAGCTATGCCATAAATCCGATGAATCAGGCGCTGATTCCGATCTGGATCTCGGATTATGTGCTGGCGGATTACGGCACCGGGGCGATCATGTGCGTGCCCGCCCATGATGACAGAGACTTTGAATTCGCAAAGAAATTCAATATACCGATCATACAGGTCATCGCCAAAGACGGAGCGGAAGCAGAGAATCTGCAGGAAGCTTATACGGATCCCGGCATCATGATCAATTCCGGCGTATGGACCGGGATGGACTCCGAGGATATCAAGCAGAAGGCCCCCTATATCATGGAGGAAAGAGGCATCGGCAAAAAGACCGTCAATTATAAGCTGCGCGACTGGGTATTCAGCAGACAGCGCTACTGGGGTGAACCGATCCCGATCATACACTGCCCTCACTGCGGCGCGGTTCCGGTGCCGGAGGACCAGCTGCCGTTATTGCTGCCTGAAGTGGAATCCTATCAGCCTACCGGTACCGGCGAATCACCGTTAGCGGATATCGAGGACTGGGTGAATACAACCTGCCCTGTCTGCGGCGCGCCTGCCAAGAGAGAAACCAATACGATGCCCCAGTGGGCGGGTTCTTCATGGTATTTCCTGCGCTATGTGGATAATAAGAATAAAGAAGCGCTGGTGGATAAGGAAAAGGCGGATAAATACCTGCCTGTGGATATGTACATCGGCGGTGTGGAGCACGCGGTGCTGCATCTTCTGTATTCCAGATTTTATACGAAATTCCTGTATGATATCGGTGCCGTGGATTTCCAGGAGCCATTTAAGAAGCTGTTTAATCAGGGCATGATCACCGGCAAAAACGGCATTAAGATGAGCAAATCCAAGGGAAATGTCGTATCCCCCGACGATCTGGTGAAAGATTACGGCTGTGATTCCCTAAGGCTGTATGAGCTGTTTGTGGGGCCGCCGGAACTGGATTCTGAATGGGATGACAGAGGAATCGAAGGCGTTTACCGCTTTATCACCCGGTTCTGGAATCTGGTGATGGACAACAGGGAGAAAAACGTTAAGGCAACCAAGGAAATGATCAAAATCCGCCACAAGATGGTATACGACATCACAACCCGGCTGGAGGCATTCAGCCTCAACACCGTTGTCAGCGGATTTATGGAATACAACAATAAAATGATCGACCTGGCTAAGAGAGAGGGCGGAATCGATAAGGAGACGCTGGAAACAGCGGTGACCATGCTGGCTCCGTTCGCACCGCATATCGGGGAAGAGCTGTGGAGACAGCTGGGACATGAGACCAGCGTATTTGACAAAACCAACAGCTGGCCGAGCTACGACGAGGAATCCATGAAGGATGATGAGATCGAGGTCGCAGTTCAGATCAACGGTAAGACCAAATGTGTGGTGACCGTGCCTGCAGACATCTCCAAAGAGGATGCCATTGCCGCTGGAAAAGAGGCGCTGGGCGACAGGCTGACCGGCAGCGTGGTCAAAGAGATTTATGTGCCGGGCAGGATTATCAATATTGTAGCTAAATAGTGTGAAAGAAGAGTGCGGTAAGCAGCGCGGACGGTAGTCTGCGCTGCTTATTTGCGCGTCAGGCTGGCGCACGGTTACTGCTTAGAGCGCCGATAAAGCAGCGCCTGACAGGCCGGATAAATCCGAAAGTCAAGGCTGGACTTATGCATTCCCAGATGTTATGATGAAAGAAAACAGGCAGTGCAGGTATCATAAGCTTCGCCGAACACAGATCGGAAAGGACAAAAGAAGATGGAATTATTAAAGGAACGGATACGAAAGGACGGCAGGGTCAAAGAGGGAAATATCATCAAAGTGGATAATTTTCTCAATCACCAGATGGATATCGGGCTCCTTCAGGAAATCGGCAGGGAGTTTCGAAGGCTTTTCCCGGACCCGGATATTAACAAGATTCTGACGATTGAGGCATCGGGGATCGGCATCGCAGCAATCGCAGCACAGTATTTTGGCAATGTGCCCGTTGTATTCGCCAAAAAGGCGAAGTCCAAAAATCTGGACGGGGAACTTTATATGACTCAGGTGAGATCCTTTACGAAAGGCACGGTATTCGATGTCCAGATTGAAGCCCGATTTTTAACAGGCGCGGATAAAGTGCTGATTATCGATGATTTCCTGGCCAGGGGAGAGGCACTGAAAGGCCTGATCGACATCGTGGACCAATCCGGCGCAGCGCTTGCCGGCTGCGGCATCGTGATCGAAAAGGGATTTCAGGACGGCGGGGAGATCATACGCGGCCGCGGTGTGAATCTGAAATCTCTTGCGATTATCGACAGCATTGACGAAGGCCTGATACAGTTCAGAGATTAGAAGGGGCTGCGGCCAGGCAAAACAAATTTGCCTGGCCGCAGCCCCTCCGGTTTGGACAGTGCCGGTTAAATTCCGTTTAATTCTGTGAATCAAATTTAATTTCATAATGTATCACAAAGGTGAGAATCGCCCTCAGCACGATGATCGCAGCCAGCACATACATCTCATTGAATGTTTTTGTGATAACCGTTCTTAAAATTTCGCCTCCCAGTTTAAATTCCAGGGCAAATGCCAGCGTTCTGGCGAAGTCCAGTTTGATGTCATGGTGATCCGAGTGGAAGCCTGATTTGAGATAGAGCGCAAATGCTTTCACCGCGCCGATGGTAATAACCAGTATCCCCATGCATTCCAGGATATGAATCAGATAAGTGACAACCGTAGTCAATATTTCTTCAAACATGTTTGTCCCGCAGCTCCTTAATTTTACGCGGCCGCCTCTTTAAACTGCCGGAGGTAAGCCGCTGTCCTTTATTATAACGGAATACATCCGTTTTTTCCAGTATAAATCGCAGGAAATTCTTCCGGCGGACCTGTATACAGTTACTATTCACGGCTGCCGGTAAAGCAGCGCATGGCGGGGCAGAGTGTGGTCCTCATAGGGATCCCTTGAAGCCCGCCGGTTCTTTCGCTGCGTAGTTTGCAGCGTTAGAACCGCTGCGCGCTTCACGGAGCGAGAGCGTGTCCCAATGAGGACCACACTCTGCCCCGCCATGCGCGGGAAGTTTACGGCAGCTGTGAACCTGTATACAGCAATGCAAAGCTGTGCTATCATGAACAAAAGGCTGCATAAAATAAGAGTGCGCACCGAAGCGAGCGCGGAAATGGAGAATGGAATGGAACAAAAAAGCGGGATGCAGATGATACCCCTGGATACGATTAACGGCTTTCCGGTGCGCCCCGGTTTTTATCTGGAAAACGGAGCCATGGCACTTCCGGGAGGTGTAAATTTCACCGTTTTTTCCCATAATGCGACGGCTGTCTGGCTGCTGCTGTTTCGGCGGGCGGAGTGCGATCCCTATGCAGTGCTGCCCTTTCCGGAGTCCTACCGGATCGGAAATGTGTATTCTATGATTGTCTTCGGCCTGGATATAGCGGAGTTTGAGTATGCTTACTGTGTGGATGGCCCCTATGACCCGAAAAAAGGCCTTATTTTTGACCGGCAGAAGATTCTTTTGGATCCCTATGCCCGGGCGGTGGCCGGCCAGAGCGTTTGGGGACAGAAGGCGGCCTGTGACTGCGCTTACAGGGCCAGGGTGGTCAGCAATGATTTTGACTGGGGAAAATTCAGACAGCCGGGACTGGATATGAAGGATATGATTATCTATGAGCTTCATGTGAGAGGCTTTACCCGCCATGCCTCATCCGGAGTGAAGTACCCCGGCACCTTTGACGGTCTGAAGGAAAAGATCCCTTATCTGAAGCGGCTGGGGATCAACGCGGTGGAGCTGATGCCCATCTTTGAATTTGATGAGATGCGGGACGCCAGAGTGGTGGACGGGCGGAAACTGCTGGATTATTGGGGATATAACCCCGTCAGCTTTTTTGCGCCCAATACCAGCTATGCCTCCAGGAAGGAGGACAACAGGGAGGGGGAGGAGCTGAAGCATCTGATCAGGGCCCTGAATGAAAACGGCATAGAGGTGATTCTGGATGTGGTGTTTAACCATACGGCGGAAGGCAATGAACAGGGGCCTTTCTTTTCTTTTAAAGGCTTTGACAATAATATTTACTATATGCTGACGCCTGACGGACAGTATTACAACTTCAGCGGCTGCGGCAATACCTTAAACTGCAGCCATCCCATCGTGCAGCGCATGATCATGGATTGTCTGCGTTATTGGGTGACCGAGTACCGGGTGGACGGATTCCGATTCGATCTGGCCACGATACTGGGGCGCAATGAAGACGGTTCGCCTATGAGCAAACCTCCTCTGCTGCAGGCCCTTGCCTTTGATCCGGTTCTGGGCGCGACGAAGCTGATTGCAGAGGCCTGGGATGCAGGCGGGCTGTACCAGGTGGGCAGCTTTCCGGCCTGGAACCGATGGTCGGAGTGGAATGGGAAATACAGGGATGATTTGCGGGCCTTTTTAAAGGGCGACGCAGGAAAGGCCCAGGCGGCGCTCAACCGCATCATGGGCTCCAGAGATCTCTACGATCCGGCCTACCGGGGGGAAACGGCATCTGTCAATTTTATCACCTGTCATGACGGTTTTACGCTGAAGGATCTCTATTCTTATAATGTGAAGCATAATGAAGGCAACGGCTGGAATAACACCGACGGGGAAAACAATAACTTGAGCTGGAACTGCGGGGCGGAGGGCGAGACTTCGGACATACAGGTGCTGTCTCTGCGGGAAAAGCTGATCAGAAATGCGTTCGCCGTGCTGATGTGCAGCAGAGGCACGCCGATGTTTCTGGCCGGTGATGAGTTTGGCAATACCCAGTATGGCAACAACAATACCTACTGCCAGGACAATGAGATTTCCTGGCTGGACTGGAGCCTGCAAAAAGAGAATGCGAAGCTGTTTGACTTCTTTTGTTATATGATCCGTTTCCGTAAGGAGCATCCGGTGCTTAGAGGAAAAACCGCCCCTTCTTCCTGCGGATTTCCGGATATGAGCACCCATGGAAGGACACCGTGGAAGCATGAATTCCACTGGGATGACAGGATGATCGCGGTGCTGTTTGACGGCAAGAGAGAGGAGGGCGGAGGGGATGACATCGTCTATCTGGCTGTAAATGCCAACTGGGAAACGGAATACCCTAAGCTTCCGGAACTGCCCCGGGGATATATATGGCTTCAGGCGGTGGATACCGGAAGAGAAGGCTGTTATTATGAGGAGTACCGGGATATGCCCCGCGCGGAAGGAAACCTCACCATGCAGCCGCGCTCCGTTGCGGTCTGCATAGGCGCACGGCCGGAAGAAATGTCAAATATATCGGAGTAAATGTCATTGAAAATACCGCCTGTGATGTTATGCTACAGATAAACGGCCTGCCGCATAACGCGGGCCGGCAAACAGGTAAAGGAGAAGCGTATATGAGCAAACTGATCGTGAACACTCTGAATAAAAAGAGTAAAATCAACAAGAATATCTACGGCCATTTTTCGGAACATCTGGGCAGATGCATCTACCAGGGGATTTATGTGGGCGAAAATTCGGAAATTCCCAATACAAACGGCATGCGCAACGATGTGGTTGCGGCACTGAAGCAGATTAAGGTCCCTGTGCTGCGCTGGCCGGGCGGCTGCTTTGCGGATGAATACCATTGGAAGGACGGCATCGGGCCGAAAGAAAACCGCAAAAAAATGGTCAATACCCATTGGGGCGGGGTTGTGGAGGACAATTCCTTCGGAACACATGAGTTTTTGGAATTCTGCCGTCAGGTGGGCTGTGAACCCTATATTAACGGCAATGTGGGCAGCGGCACCGTGCAGGAAATGAGCGAATGGATGGAATATATGACCTTTGACGGCATCTCTCCCATGGCCCAGCTGCGCAGGGAAAACGGAAGAGAAGAGCCCTGGAAGATCAAATATTTCGGCGTGGGCAATGAAAACTGGGGCTGCGGCGGCTGTATGCGTCCGGAATACTACGCGGATGAGTACAGAAGGTACCAGACCTATGTCAGAAATTACGGCGACAATAAGGTGTTTAAGATTGCCTGCGGCCCCAACTCCGGGGATTACCGCTGGACAGAAAAAGTGATGGAAATCGCGGGGAAACATATGAATGCGCTGTCGCTCCATTACTACACGGTGCCGGGGGACTGGAACGGCAAAGGAAGCGCCACCGATTTCGATGAAAAGACCTATTATCTGACACTTCATAAAGCGCTTCATATGGAGGAACTGGTAAATAACCACCTGCAGATCATGAACCGTTTTGATCCAGAGCATAAAGTGGGCCTGATCGTGGATGAGTGGGGGACCTGGTATGACGTGGAGCCGGGGACCAATCCGGGATTCTTATACCAGCAGAATACCATGAGGGACGCGATTGTGGCGGCGGTAAATCTCAATATCTTTAATGAGCACAGCGACCGCATCGTCATGGCGAATATCGCTCAGATGGTAAATGTGCTTCAGGCGGTAATATTGACGGAAGGAAACCGGATGGTGCTTACCCCCACCTATCATGTGTTCGATCTGTACAAAGATCATCAGGACGCAACGCTTGTGGAGAGCTATCTGGACACCGAAAAGATCGGGGTGGCGGAGGAACATCAGGTGCCGAACTTAAGCGCATCCGTATCCGAGGATGCAAATGGCGTGCTGCATATCACCGCGGCGAACCTGTCGGCGGACAAGGCATATCCCTTGGAATGTGAGATTGTCGGCAGAGGTGCGGTATCTGCGGAAGCGCTCATACTTGCCGGCAGCATGGATACTTATAATGACTTCACGCAGGGAAACAGGGTCGGAGTAGAAGCCTTTGACGGCGTAAGCTGTATGGGCAACCGGATTTCCTTTGAGATCCCCGCCTGCAGTGTAATGAAGATCACTGTGAGATAGCAGTATACATAGTCGTATTTTCCTAATGGACAAAAAGAGCGGGAATGAATGGCTTTTCAACAAAGCATTCATTCCCGCTCTATCACTAGATCGTAACTGTGTTTTTGCTCACTCCGTCCGGATTATCCGGATTGTAGCCTCTGCTCATCGAGCACAGGCAGGCGAACATCTGCGAGAATACGGCGCAGGGAAATACAGCGGCCAGACCGTCGCAATCCCCGGAAATCAGCACAGAAGTGTCTCCCATGGCGGCAATTTCTTTGTCATTGGTTACGATGGTGGAATATATCTTCTTTTCTTCTTTCAGGCGCTGATGCAGTTCGATCACACCTTTGTTAGTCTCTTTGTCCGCTATAAAGAAGATACAGGGCACAAAACGCTGAGCCGTCGCGATGGGGCCGTGGCGGTAGTCGCTGGACGCATAGCAGCGGGCATCCAGATAGCTGGTTTCCTGAATCTTGAGCTCTGTTTCCATTCCCAAAGCGGCCAGATAGCCGCGTCCGTAGATCATCAGATGCTCCACATTGCGGTAAATCGGCAGGATACTTTCAACCTGAGACTCCAGTTCCATGGAATGGGCTACGATATCCGGAAGTCTGGTCAAGAGGTCCATCAATTCATCGTTTCCGCTGATGTAAGCTGCGATACCGATCAGCATGGCGGTTTGTGTCAGATAGGATTTGGCTGCGGTGATGCTTAATTCCGGGCCGCATTCGTTGTTCATATAGAAACTGCCGGTTTTTGTCATCAGGCTGTCCCGCACGTTGGTGATGGAAACGCAGACACCGCCTTCCTCGTGGCATTTTTTCATTACTTCATAAACATCTGCCGCCCCTCCGGACTGTGATACACCGATCAAAAGCACATTGGAATAATCCATCGTATTGCTGTACTGGGTAACGACGCTGGGACATGCGATGCTCGCTACCATGCCGCAGTAAATCTCAAATACATAGCGGGCCACGAGGCAGGCGTGATCGCTGGAACCCCGGGCGGCAAATACAACGGTTTTGATATCCCTCTGCTTTACCTGTTCGGCGATGGACTTCATGACATCTCTGTTTTTTTCAATGCAGTTTCTTACCGCTTCGGGCTGTTCGTGGATCTCCCTCCACATATTGGATGTTTCCTTTGTTGCCATATAAATCCTCCTAGTGTTCGATGCCGCTCACATAGTTCTCTGTTTTGCTGGCAGCAGCCTTGTCTAAAGCCAGGTACAGGGGGTGCTTCGGCCATCTGTGCAGATCCTCCGTCACTTTATAGGCGATGATCTGGAAGAAGGGCAGGAAGCACAGAGGGGTGATGAGCTCCGGCAGGTCGAATGGAACGCAGAGCACGCCGTCGCCTTCATATGCCGGGTTGTTGGTCAGAAGAAACGCTTTGTCCGTCACCAGACGGGATGCCGCAAATATGGTATGGATCCGGTCGCTGGAATTGCCTCCGTCCACAAAAAATACTGTGTAATTCGGCGTCAGCTGCAGATCCGGACCGTGCAGGTATTCCTCTGATTCGTAGGCCACGGACGGAACCTGAACGGTCTCGCCGATCTTTAAAGCTCCTTCCAAAGCCGTGCCGTAGTTAGCGCCGCAGCTGCAGGAATACGCATTGGTCATGGAGGTCATAGCCTTGAAATGATCGTCATAGAATCTTAAAGTGGCAGCCTGTACCTGCTTATGCAGTTCGGGCACACGGCGCAGATCCGCCTTTACCTCTTCTGCCTCTTTGCCGGACAGCACGCCCTTTTTAACGCCGGCTTCCAGCGCAAACAGCATCAGAAAGAGAGCGAAGGTGGTAACACCCTTGGTCACATAGCCCACGGTCTCGATGCCCACGCCGTAGTCCACAAGCATATCCGCATAATCCTTGAAATCACTGTTAACATTGCCGGTAACGCCGATCGCGCGCCTGCCGGCAGCCTTAATCACATTCAGCGCTTCGATGGAGTTGGTGCTGTAGCCGCTCTGGGATACTACAAACACAAAATCCTGTTCCGTAAAGTCGTGTTCACTGCAGATAAAAGTAAACGGTGATATTACTTTTACCTCTGTTTTCAGATACCTGCGCACAAACGGGCGGGCGCAGTGGGAACCGTTGAAAGAAGAACCCGAGGCCACAATCCAGATATTTCTGTAATCGCCCTTCAGATATTCTTCCACCAGCGGGGCAGTCAGCGCTTCGCTGGTTTCTATATTAGCGGCTACTGCCTCCGGCGATTCCTGAACATAGGTCAGCATGGTTTCCTTAACATTTTCTGGCATAATTCACACTCTCCTTCATATGATATACAAATTGACGGGTTTGCTGCCTACAACAGCGTATTGTAATAACAAACTTTTATGCACTTATTATAACAAAGACGCAGAAATAATCAATAGGTTTCACATATTTTTTGAAAGTTTGTAATTACATATTGACAAACGCTTGTAATAATATTATTATTTGGTTATAGAAGGTGTCAAGCAGACGAAAGGAGAAGACATTATGCCGAATATTCTATTGACAAGGATTGATAACCGTCTGGTTCACGGACAAGTGGGGTGTTCATGGGTAGGCGCGATCGGATGTAATTTGATTGTTGTTGCGGATGATATCGCGGCGGCTGACCCCGTTCAGCAGTCTCTTATGAAGATGACCGCGGATTCCACCGGGGTGGGTATCCGTTTCTTCACTTTGCAGAAGACCATTGATGTTATCCATAAAGCATCCCCGTCACAGAAAATTTTTATTGTAGTAAGAACACCGCAGTCCGCCAGAACTCTGTTGGAAGGCGGAGTGCCGATTGATAAGCTCTGTATCGGCAACATGCATGTTGCGCCGGGCAAGCGCTTATCAAATGAAGCGCATGTGTATGTGGACGATCAGGATCTGGAGGATTTGAGATTTATCCGCAATAAGGGAGTGGATGTATATATACAGATTGCTCCGGGCGATAAGAAGCACGATTTTGAGGTGAAGTAACAGATATGTTCATTGGATGAAACAGATTTTTGCCGTGAGAGGAGAACGGCTTTCACGGTTAAAATAATAGAATCTACAAGGAGGATATGTGTATGGAAATCACATTGGTACAAGGGCTATTGCTTGCCCTGATCGCATTTATCTGCGGTGCTGATGCCTGCTGGGAAGCCTTTTACTGGTTCCGTCCGCTGGTTGTGGCATTCTTTGCAGGTATTGTGCTGGGAGATGTCAAACTCGGATTGGCAGCAGGCGCAGTTGCAGAGCTTTCCTATTTGGGGCTGCTGACAGTCGGAGGAACTGTTCCGCCGGATCCGTTAATGGCCGGTATGATGACTACGGTAATCGCATTTACCGCAAAACAAACCCCTGAAGCTGCATTGGGTCTGTCCCTTCCGTTCGCCCTGCTGGCTCAGTGGATTGGTATTATTTGTAACACAACGTTTGCCGGCTTTTTGGCACCGCTGGACCGTGCAGCGGCCGCTGCTGATGACAAGAAATTCATCAGGATCACTCTTACCGGAGTTGTGATTAAAGCGGGTCTTTACGCCGTGATCACCTTCCTTTCCGCATTTGCTCTGCAGAAACAGATCTCCGGTTTCGTAGAAATGTTCCCTGTATGGCTGATTCACGGATTTGAGGTTGCAGGCGGTCTGCTTCCTGCAGTTGGTCTTACCCTGCTGCTGGTTGTAATGCTGAAAAAGCAGAACATTGCGTACCTGTTTATCGGCTTTTTAATGGCTACCTTCTTAAGCCTGAACAACATCCTGCCCGTTGCCGTTGCAGGTGTTGCGGTAGCATTTATCGGTTTCTTAAAGGACAGTGAGAAGAAGAGCCCCGTTGCGGCAATTCCGGATGGAGGTGAAGACGATGGCGGTATCTAGAGAAAAATTAACAAAAAAAGATATTGATAAGATGAGTTTGCTTTCCATCTTAGAGCAGTCCTGCTTCAGCTTTGAAAGAATGCAGGCGCCGGGCTTCGTCCTCGGTATGATTCCCGGATTCAAGAAGATTTACGGCGATCAGAAAGAAGAAGTCGCTGCGGCTATGCAGAACAATATGGACTTTATCAATACCGAGCCCCATATGGCTACATTCCTGCAGGGCCTGATCCTCTCCTTAGAGGAGAACGGACAGGACCGCGCTCTGATCAAAAATATTAAGACCGGTTTGTTCGGCCCTCTGGCCGGCCTCGGCGATGCAATTTTCTGGTTCACCCTGCTTCCCATTTCAGCAGCGATCTGCTGTTCATTGGCGAGCAACGGCTCCGTTTTAGGACCGATTCTTTACATACTGATCTGGGCGGCGGCCTGCTTCTCAAGGCTCTGGTTCGGACGTATGGGTTATAACATGGGTGTTGGCGCGGTTGATATGATCAGCCAGAACGCGAACGCAATTACTAAAGCAGCAGGTATCCTCGGTATGATGGTGGTCGGCGGTCTGATTCCCAGCTATGTTTCCTTTACATTTGCGGAAACACTGGTTGCACCCGGCGGTGTTGCAATTCAGAGTATTTTCGATTCAATTATGCCCAACATTCTGCCACTGGGATTTGTTTTCTTCCTGTATTGGCTGTTTAAGAAGAAACATGTAAATACCCTGATGCTGATTGTTTTAATTATTTTACTGTCAATTGCGCTGTCATTCCTGAAGGTTATGTAATTTCAGAGACGATGTATCCGATTGAAAACAGCAGGGATAATTAAATAGTAAGTCATACCTACAAACACCCCTGCTTGCAAAAACAGGGGTGTTTGTAAAGAATCCGTTTGAAGTAAAAAGGCGGACATGGGGAGCATTTCCGTCTTTTGGGGGCGTATTAAAAGAGAATGTGGAAGGGGAATATTTTACATAAGCTTGATGCCGCGGTTCGCAGGATGCGGCATATGAATGAGGATTGGTTATGATTAATTTTGACGAAAACAAAATGTTGGAAAACGGAGCGTACATTTACAATCAAAGAGAGAAAATTGAGGGAATTGCGGATAAACTGACAGAAGAGGGATATGATCTTCTGCTTTTTACATCCTCCGGAGGTTCCATGGCGATGATGCAGCCCTTTGAGATCTGGGTGAATCAGATGTCGAAGATTCCGGTGGATGCAATGCTTTCGGCCGATCTGATGGCGATGGGGAGCAACCGCCTGACGGACCGTTCGGTAGCGTTTCTGACATCCAAGTCCGGTGACACGAAGGAGACGGTGGCCGCGGCAAAGTATCTGAAGGAGAGAGGCGTCCGTCTGGTTTCTGTAAACGGTGTGGCGGATTCGCCCCTGGAGGATCTGTCCGATTACTGTGTAGTCTATAAGGAAGGCCGCCCGCAGGAGCTGGTGTTCTATCTGCTGATCGGCAGGCTTTTATATAATCACGGTGATTTTCCGGAATATCCGGCCTTTGCAGATGATCTGAAAAACCTGGCTGCCGCTCTGGTTCAGGTCCGCAAAGAGGCGGATGATAAATGCAGGGATTATGCGCTGAAATACCATAAAGAGCCCTATAACATCTGGATCGGTTCGGGGGATCTGTGGCCTACGGCTTATTCCTATTCCATGTGTGTTTTGGAGGAATCGCAGTGGATCCGCACAAAGTCCGTGAGTTCGCCGGAATTCTTTCACGGCACCATTGAGCTTTTGGAGGACGATGTGTGCGTGACACTTCTTTTGACGGAAGGTGTTACGAGGCCGATGGACGAGAGGGTGAAGCGCTTTGCCATGCAGCATACAAAAAAGCTGACCTGTTTTGATACGAAGGATTATACGCTGCCCGGCATAAGCGATCAGTTTCGCAGGTATCTGTCGCCGGTGGTGATGGCGGCGGTGCTGCAGAGAATCAGCAAGAATATCGAAGTGATTACAGGCCATTCCCTGGATATCAGAAGATATTACAGAAAGAGTGAATATTGATGAAGTTTCTGGGCCTTGGAGACAATGTGATTGATTATTATTCCAACCTGGGAGTGATGTATCCCGGCGGCAATGCGGTCAATACGGCGGCCCATGCCGCAATACTGGGCGAAGAAGCCGCTTATCTGGGAAATCTCGGAGACGATGAGATGTCAGAGGTGATCAGGGATGCGCTGACACAATTTGGCGTGGATTTCTCACACTGCGCGGTCATTGCCGGAGGAACCACGAAATACTGCGACTATACCGTGACGGACGGAGAGCGCAGCTTTGTGAGCGTTGAGCTTGGAAACCATTGGTCCGGACCGATGGTATTAGGGGGTTGGGAGTTGGATTATATGAGGAATTTTGATGTAATCCACAGCTGCTGCAATGCCAAGATGGAAGATGAGATCAGGAAGCTTGCGGATCTGCCGGCGCTTCTGACATATGATTTTTCTGTTAAGGATAAGTACAGGACGGATGAATATCTGGACAAGGTATGTCCGTATCTGGATCTGGCGCTGTTTTCCTGCGAACCCATGGATGTAGAGGCGGCGGAGGTATTCTGCCGCAGGTTTCATGAAAAAGGGGCCGGCCATGTGGTCATCACAATGGGGGCGAAGGGACAGTATGTATCCAATGGGGATACCCTTTTGAAAGGCGAAGTGGTCTATGTGGAGCCTGTGGATACGATGGGCGCCGGAGACGCATTTATCACCGCGTTTATTTTAAGCCTCGCACACCAGGGGTGGAAAAAGGGGAAAAGAATGCATAGGGAGGCTATCGCCAAGGCGCTGGCAGACGGAGCCGCTTATTCGGCTAAAAACTGTCTGGTGGAAGGAGGCTTTGGCTATAAGGCCATTGTTTGAGCTGCAGGACGGCGGGAGGTATCCATATGGAAGCCGATTTTATCCGGATTAACAAGTACAGCTCTATACCATTATATGAGCAGCTCGAGGTGTGTCTGGTGAAAGCGATGAGGGGAGGTCTGCTTAAGCCCGGCCAGAAGCTGCCCACAGAAGATGAGATCTGCAGGCAGTTCGGCATCTCCAGGCCGGTGGTGCGTCAGGCATATAACAATCTGGTCAAGGACGGCATGCTGGAACGAAAGAGAGGCAGGGGTAGTTTTGTAAGATCCATGGAAGATCGCGGGATATTTATCATGCGCCTGATGAATTTCGGTGAGGAGATGGCGGCTGCCGGCATGAAACCGGGCACAGACTTAAAAAAGATCGAAGAGATCCCTTTTGACCTGGATATCTTTAGTAAGCTGAATCTGGAGAGAGGGCAGCGCTGCCTCCATTTGGAACGGATGCGTTATGCGGACGGACAGCCTTTCACCTATATTGAGAATTATGTTCCGATGGAACGTTTTCCCGGAATAGAGAAACATGATTACAACCATGAATCCCTCTATAAGGTGATGAAGGAAGAATATGGGATATACCCGATCCGGGCAGTCCGCTCCATGCGGGCGGAGATCATTAAGCCTTCTCTGGCGCCTCTGCTGCATGTGGAGAGAAAGGGGCCGATCCATCTGATCGAGAGCATCACTTTTGACCAGTTTGAACGACCGATGGATTACAGTCTGGAGACCTATCCGGGCAATACGCACCGGTTTGATTTTGTGGTTTATAATGATTGAAGCGGAAAGGAGTATTTAGTATGCTGGGAATGATTGTAACAGGACACGGAGAATTTGCCACCGGAATCACCAGTGCGATTGAGCTGCTGGCAGGACAGCAGGAGTTTTTGGTGGGGGTGGATTTTAAATCCGGAGACGGGGAGGAGGACCTGCAGGATCATCTGAAGGAAGCATTTGCCCGTCTTGAGAATTGCAGCGGGATCTTTATCCTCTGCGATATTTTGGGCGGATCTCCATTTAAAAATGCGGTGACCCTGACCCTGGGAAATGACAAATACCGTGTGATTTACGGTACCAATCTGGGGATGGCAGTGGAGCTGTCCATGCGCTGCATGATGAGCGGGGATGACCCGGTGGATATGGATGCCCTCACACAGGAGCTGGTACAGATTGGCCAGCAGCAGGTTGGAAATTATGTATTTGAGCCTGTGGTACAGGAGGAAGAGGAAGACGGAATCTGATCCTGCAGGCTGTACCGAAACGGTATGAATAGGAAGGAAAAATCCCCTGCATATATTGAAGCATCCCGGGATGCAATATATGCAGGGGATTTTTCTGTTCAATAGGAAAACAGGGCGGTCCGTCTTAGCCGGAGAAGACCGTGAGCGGAATCCTTTTTCATCCGGTATCCGGATAAGCCCGCATAAGGCCCGCAGTTTTGCAAATCCGGTTGACAACGGGAAGGAATCCGAATATGATTGCTAGTGTACTGGCATATTTGCGGCAGGCAATAAACAAAATAGTGCACGGGGTAGGATATTGGGTGTGCGGAGGGATAAAAGAACAGCTTCAGGAGGTTTATATGATAAGAGCGGTAATTTTTGACATGGACGGAGTTCTGATTGACAGTGAGATTGTCTATCTGGATGAAATGTATAAAAAACTGGCGGTCACACACCCCTGGGTGAAAAGAGAGGATCTGTTTCCCATTGTGGGTTCCACCAACCGCAGGACAAAGGAAATTGTATTTGAAGTCGCAGGAGAACCGATGGACTCTGTTTCTTTTAATGAGGAATATAAGATGCTGTGGGAGTCCTGCAATGTGAGTTATCCGGATATCTTAAGAAAAGAAGCGGTGCCGCTCCTTAAGGCGCTGAATGAAAAGGGATATCTGACAGCGCTGGCATCGTCAACCGACACAAAAGGAATCGAGCGTGTGGTGACGGAATGCGGGATTAAAGGGTATTTTCGGTATATAATCAGCGGAGATATGTTCCGGGAAAGCAAACCGAATCCGGAGATATATCTGCATACGGCAGAAAAACTGGGTTGTATGCCATCGGAGTGTTTTGCTGTGGAAGATTCTACCTACGGCGTTACGGCCGGGGCACGCGCCGGCATGACGGTGGCGGCTGTTCGGGATGACCGGTTTAATTTCGATCAGTCTCTCGCCAATTACTATATAGATACATTGGACGAGGTGCTGCCGATTGTTGAGTCTTTAAATATGGAGGAAGCGGCTGCTTTAGGCTGCAGAAAATGCGGTAAACTATGATCAGAGCGGCTTTTTTTGATATAGACGGAACTCTAGTGAGCATGGATACACACAGGATGCGTGAAGATACGAAAGAAGCGCTGTTTGCGCTTAAGAAAAAAGGCATCCGCATCTTTATTTCAACCGGCCGGCATATGCAGGATATCCGGACAGCGAAGGGGGATTTGCTGGAGGGCGTGCCGTTTGACGGCTATGTGTTGATTAACGGACAGTACTGTATCGCCGGTGAAAAGCAGCAGGTAATTCATAAACATCCGATCCCGGCGTCCGATATAAAGAGCCTGGTTGAACTTCTTAGGACAACCCCATTTCCCTGCGTATTCCTGGAGCGGCAGGATATCTATATCAATGTTGTGAATGAGCGTGTGATAAAAGAACAGGAGAGGGTGGATCTGGATATACCGCCCATAGAAGACATAAGCCGCGCGCTTTGTGCCGATATATATCAGGTGGTGCCCTATGTGAGCATGGAGGAAGAAAAGCTGATTATGTCCAGCATGCCGCACTGCAGCATCTCGCGCTGGTCCGATACCGTGGCGGATATCATACCGGCGGATGGCTGTAAGCGTGTGGGCGTGGAGAAAATGCTGAAGCACTTTCAGATTTCCCCCAGCGAGTGCATGGCGGTGGGAGACGGTGAAAATGACGTGGACATGCTGAAATACGCGGGTATCGGAGTGGCGATGGGCAATGCGCAGTCGAGTGTGAAAGCGGCTGCAAATTATATTACGGATGATATTGAGAAGGGCGGGCTGTGCGAAGCGCTGCGCCATTTCGGCCTTCTGTAGCGCATGGTATGTGCGGGAGGACAATCCCCCGCAGAGAAAGGAGAACTGTGATTGAAAAAATTTGGAGTGAAAAGACTGGAGGCCAGAGAACTGGCCATCGATGTGCTCTGTGATCTGGCAGGCGCGCTGCTGTTTGATCTGGGCATTTACAATTTTGCGGCAAACGCGGAATTTGCGCCTGTGGGTGTTTCCGGCCTGGCGATCATCATAAACTATCTGTTTAAGGCGCCGATGGGTATTACCAGCATCCTGCTGAACATACCGATCCTGCTTATCAGCTATAAGCTTCTGGGGCGGCGTTTCATGATCAAATCCATTAAAAGCATGCTGATCTTTTCGTTGATGCTGGACCTTGTGGTTCCGTTTTTCCCGGTCTACCAGGGAGAACCTCTGATTGCGGCCATATGTACCGGCGTCTTGTCCGGCGCAGGCCTCTCCATCGTCTATTTGAGGGGCGGTTCCACCGGCGGCACGGATTTTCTGGTGATGGCGCTGCGCAAACTGTTCCCGCAGTTTTCCATAGGGCAGTTTACGCTGGTGGTGGACGGCTGCGTGATTCTGCTTGGCGGGGTGGTATTCCGCAACCTGGATGCGGTGATCCTGGGCCTGATCGCTACAGCCGCAACCACGATGATCATCGATAAGATCATGTATAATATCGGCAGCGGCAAACTGGTTTTTATTGTAACCGATCATCCTGCGGCTATGGCGGAGGGCATTGTCAATACGACAGGAAGAGGCACCACATTTTTAAATGCTCAGGGCTCCTACAGCATGGATGAGAAAAAGGTGGTGATGTGCGCCTGCAACAACAGCCAGGCAGTGCAGGTGCGCCGGGTGGTCAAAGAGCTCGACCCGGATGCATTTGTGATCGTGACGGAATCCAATGAAGTGTTTGGGGAAGGATTTAAGAGCCTGCATGAAGTATAGAAGCTGCAAAATTAGTATTGCGAAAATAGGGGAGAGCATCTATAATGATATTTAGTGTTGGCTGTCCATCCCTTTTTTGGCCGGCTGTGGCTTGGAAATATCTTTGGCGGAGTGAAACATGACAAATAATGATTTTTCGGATTTAGGTAAACAGATAGAATCTGCGGTACAGAATGCCCTCAATTCGGATTCTGTGAAGAATATGAAGAAATACATGAGCAGCGCCATGCAGGATACCGTACAGGAGATACGGGACGCAATCAGTGAAGGCATGGGCAAAAAAGGCGGGCCGGATATCCCTTACCGCCCAAACAATGCGGCAAATACAGGCGGTGCTGCGGTACACCCACAGAGTTCCCGCGCGGGCGGCGGACAGGGCGCATATCGTCAGCCCAGGCGTCTTCCCGCGGTTTATACGCGCAAACCGGCAGGGAGAGTGGCCAGTGTTTTATTTCTTGTATTTGGATTTATCCTTATGGGCTCCGTTCTGCCCCTGTCCCTTCTTGGGACTGTGATATCCTGGGTATCGGACGGATTTGCCAGCGCAGTTCCTTATCTGACTGGATTTACGCTGCCGGCTGCAGCGGTCAGCCTCGGTCTGATCGGAGGCGGTTTCCATATCAGGGGTCGGCTGAAGCGTTACCGCAGGTATCTGACACAGCTTCAGGGACGCAGTTTCTGTTCTGTCAAAGAGCTGGCATCCAGTGTGGGGGAGAGCCCGCAGTTTGTTGTTAAAGATCTTCGGAAAATGATCCGTCTCGGAATGTTTCCCCAGGGTCATCTGGATGATGAAAAAACCTGTCTGATGCTCACCAGCGAGGTGTATGGCCAGTACCTCCGTGCGAAAGAGAGCGCGAAATACAGGGAGCTGGAAGAAAAGGCAGTCCGCTCGGATGTTGTGCCGGAGGCCGAAGAAGAGACGAAGAAATCGGAACCTGCAAAGGAGCTTGAGACGGCGATCCAGGAGGGGCAGGAGTATATCCGGCAGATCCGCCTGGCCAACGACCGGATTCCCGGGCCTGTGGTTTCTGAAAAGCTGACCAGACTGGAGCATATCGTTACAAAGATTTTTGACTATGTGCAGAAGCATCCGGAAAAACTTGCCGATATAAGGAAGTTTATGAGCTATTATCTGCCGACAACCCTGAAGCTGGTGCAGGCTTACTGCGAGTTCGACCAGCAGTCGGTGGCGGGTGAAAATGTAGCCGCGGCAAAAAAAGAAATCGAAGATACACTGGATACAATTAATACAGCGTTTGCTAATTTGCTGGACAGCCTGTTTGAGGATGCGGTGATGGATGTGTCCACGGATATTTCCGTGCTGGAAACCATGCTGAAGCAGGAAGGGCTTACCGGCAGCGATTTTAATTCGTAGCAGATACCGGAGAAACGGCGCGGCTATGCGCGCAGGTCATCAACCCTTGGGTGGTGACATGAGAGGAGGAAAAGAATATGGAGTTTGATTTCGATACACAGGCAGCCCCCACCCTGACATTGGATCCTGTCACAGAGGAGGGGACAGCGCCGGCCGCCATGGCCATACCGGAGGAGAAGAAGGAACCGGAGGTATTAGATGAGAGCCAGTTAAGCCCGCAGGAGCGGCAGATGGTCAGCGATTTCGCGGAAAAGATCAGTCTGTACGACAGCAATATGATCCTCCAATACGGTTCCGGCGCTCAGAAAAAGATCGCCGATTTTTCTGCGTCCGCACTGGACAATGTAAAAACCAAGGATCTCGGAGAGATCGGGGAGCTGCTGTCCGGAGTGGTGACGGAACTCAAGAGTTTCGAAATTGAGGAAGAGGAAAAGGGGATCTTTGGATTCTGGAAACGCAGCGCCAACAAGATGACCGCCATGAAGGCCAAATACGACAAGGCGGAAGTGAATGTCAATAAGATCTGTACGGTTCTGGAGAATCATCAGGTGCAGCTGTTAAAAGATGTTGCGATGCTGGATAAGATGTATGAGCTGAACAAAGTGTATTTTAAAGAGCTGTCCATGTATATCCTGGCTGGCAAGAAAAAACTTGAGCAGGTACAGACCACGGACCTGCCCGCTTTGATGCAGAAGGCGAAGGAGAGCGGACTGCCCGAGGATGCCCAGGCTGCCAATGACCTGTCCTCTCTCTGCAACCGATTTGAAAAGAAACTGCATGATCTGGAGCTGACACGTATTATATCCATACAGATGGCTCCGCAGATCCGTCTGGTACAGAATAACGATACGCTGATGTCGGAAAAGATCCAGTCCACGCTGGTCAATACGATACCGCTCTGGAAGAGCCAGATGGTGCTGGCACTGGGCGTTGCACACAGCAGGCAGGCCGCACAGGCGCAGCGTGAGGTCACGGATATGACCAACGAACTGCTCAAGAAGAATGCCGCCACCTTAAAGATGGCTACGGTGGAAACCGCCAAGGAATCCGAACGCGGCATTGTGGATATCGAAACACTGAAGGTTACCAATGAGAGCCTGATCAGTACATTGGATGAGGTGATCCGTATCCAGGATGAAGGGCGTCAGAAGAGAAGAGAGGCGGAAGCAGAGCTAGGCAGGATTGAAAATCAGTTAAAGCAGAAGCTGCTGGATATCCGCAGCTGATCATCCGGTCAAATGCGCCGGTGGCGCATCTTGTCGGATCCTTCGATTAATTAATAAAGCCGGACCGCTTAGAGACGGTCCGGCTTTAAAGCGCCTAATAGTAATAATCGAGTTTGGACCGGACCTGAAAGCCTTCGGAGGTATAGAGACTGAAGGCCGGTTCATTCAGACTGCTCACCTGCAGCCACAGCCTGTCCGTGCCTTCGGGCAGAGAAGCGTATAAAAGCCGCAGCGCGGCGCGTCCGTAGCCCTGGTTTTGAAGTGCAGGCAGTATGCCGAACCCGTAAAGATAAGCGGAGCCCTGACTTAAAGTGAGATGGCACAGCCCGATGCACCTGTCTTTGTTTTGAATATAGTAGGTGGATGTGTCGGGTGAGCGAAAGGCTTCCTGCGTAAATTTTAAAGTGCCTGTCTGTCCGTCATAGAAAATCTCTTCATGCAGACTGCAGACACGGCTGAAATCCTCCTGTGAGGAGACATCGGCTTTTTGCAGGCTCATGGCAGGCAGTCCGGAATCCTCTGCTATGGGGCCGGAATCCCGGGCGGTTTTTTTCTCCAGTATATACTCCGTATACTGGTATTCGCCGTCCATGGCTTCCAGAGCGGCCAGCGCTTCCGGGCTATTGCCGTCGGTGACAAAAAGAAGTTCCATATCTTCTATAATATCGATCAGCTCATTCAGCGCCTCATCCCAGAGACGCTTAAAAAAACCGCGTCTTCTGGCCATGGGGTGAGTGAAGGCGATGGCCTCCCCATAGGAAGGATCCGGCAGAAACAGGGATAGAAAACTTAATACCTCGCCCTGATCCGTGAGCAGATAGAAACAGGGAAGTTCCCTGGAATAATTCATCTCGTTGGTCAGCGAAGGCGTGAGCGTGACCGGCTCATAGTCTTTGCAGTCACGGATTAATTTTTCGACTCTTTTCAGCTGATTGGGCGACAGTTTGGTTAGCTTTTGAATTTTCATGATGGGATCGACCTTTCTCATTTCTTGCACATAGTTTAAAGTTTAACGGCAGGAAGCAGATGTGTCAAGTGGTTCGCCGTTTCTCTTTGACAGCTTGTAACAGTAAGGTTAAAATCAGCGGAAAGAGCGCATGCGGAGGAACGCGATGAGAATTATGAAAGACAGCATACAGTGTCTGGCAGTGGATTATCAGGAAAAACTTGTGCCGGTTATGCAGGAGAAGGAGCGCCTGCTGGAACGTTCGGCGATGTTTCTTAAGGGACTTAGGCTTCTTGGCGTGCCGGTTACGGTCACCGAACAGTATCCCAAGGGACTTGGGAGGACCGTGCCAAAGATTTTGACAGCGGCAGGCACAAAGACCGCGTTTGACAAGATTACATTCAGCTGTCTGGAGAATGAAAAAATCAGGGAGCATATCGGATGTCAGGCCGGGCGCCGCTTCGTGGCAGTCTGCGGGATTGAAGCCCATATCTGTGTGCTGCAGACGGTGGTGGATCTGTGCGGACAGGGCTATGTGCCGGTTGTTGCGGCGGACTGTGTCGCATCCAAACGCAGTGAGGACCGGGAGACAGCGCTGGAACGCATGAAGATGGAGGGCGCGTATCTGACCACATCGGAATCGCTTTTGTATGAATTGATGCGGAGTGCAAAGGATGAGGCTTTCCGGGACGTTACAGCGCTGGTAAAGGAACAGCGCCGAATAGACTGAAACAAAAACGGGAGAATAATATAAATGAATAAGTTGGAAGATAAGAAGATCATGCGGCTGTCTGAAGCGGGGCTTTTGGGAACCGCGCTGATCTGGGGTTTTGCGTTCGTGATTGTGAAAAATTCGGTGGACAGCGTACCGCCTGTGTATATGCTGGCATTCCGTTTCACCATAGCAGCGCTGGGCCTGATGATTATATTTGCGCGAAGGCTTAAGAACATCAGCCGCCGTGATCTGCGGTGTGGTGCCTTTCTCGGTATTTTTTTATTTTTGAGCTATTTTTTTCAGACGGTTGGCATACAGTATACGACAGCCGGTAAAAACGCCTTTTTGACAACGGTATATGTGGTAATCGTTCCGTTTCTCCACTGGCTGATCAACCGGAAAAAGCCGGATAAGTACTGCGTCTGTGCCGCATTTCTGGCGGTTGTGGGAATCGGGCTCCTTTCACTGAACGGGGATCTGTCCATGAATGTGGGGGATGTGCTGACGCTGATCTGTGGGCTGGGATATGCCCTGCATATGATCTTTATCGACCGTTATGCCAGAACACAGGACCCGGTGCTGCTTACGGTGGTACAAATCGCTGTGGCGGCGCTGCTGTCCTGGCTTTTAGCTCCGGCGATGGACGGCGGATTCCCGATGGGGGCTTTGGCGCCCGATATGATCACCGGCATGCTTTATCTGGGGCTTGGGAGCACAATGCTGGCGTTTCTTTTGCAGAACGTCTGCCAGAAATATACAAATCCATCCACCACGTCATTGCTTCTGTCCATGGAATCGGTGTTTGGAGCGCTGTTTTCCATACTGTTTTTGGGTGAATGGATGAGCGGACGCATGGTGGTCGGCTGTGTGCTGATTTTTATCGCCATAACCATGGCAGAAACTAAATTTGACTTTATAAAGAAAAGAGGTAAGGAATATGGGAGAAGTGAAAATGCTGCTTAGAAGCGAATGCAGGCCGGAAGATACCTGGAATCTGGCGGATATCTATCCGACGGTGGAGGATTGGGAAGCGGCGTGGAACCGGATTGCGGAAAAATGCGCCGGTTATGATGAATTCAGAGGCCGTCTTGGGGAGTCTGCAGATATGCTGTATGGCTGTCTTGCCTTTGATGATTCTGTCTGCGAGGAACTGGACAGGCTCGACAGCTATGCCTTTCAGATGCTGGATCAGGATACCGGCAATTCGGAAGCTCAGACACTTCAGCAGAAAGCGGATGACCTGCGCGTGAAGGTGAGAAGCGCTTCTTCCTTCATACCGGTGGAGATACTGGCGGTGGGAGAGGAAACCGTGGATCGGTTCATGGAAGAGGATGCGAAACTGGCCGGGTACCACCGGATTTTTGAACTGATTTTCCGGGATAAGGATCATACGCTGTCGGCAGAAGCGGAGCATCTTCTGGCAGAGGCTGGCTCTGTCACAGAAGCCTCCTCCAATATTTATAAAATGTTCAATAACGCGGATCTGACATTCCCGCCGATTGAAAACGAAAGAGGAGAGACGGTACCTGTAACCCATGGAACCTTCATATCCTATCTGGAAAACCCGGACATCCGCGTAAGAAGGGCAGCGTATGAGTCTGTCTATAAGACTTATGGCGCTTACCGCAATACGCTGGCTACATCCTTCCAGGCCAATATCCGGCAGGCCATGTTCTATGCGAAAGCCAGAAAATACAGTTCTACCAGGGCTTATTACCTGGCCGGAAGCAATATACCGGAGAGCGTATATGACAATCTGATTGAAACAGTTCATCAGAATCTTCCTTCGATGTACCACTATGTGGCGCTGCGCAAGAAGGTGCTGGGACTGGATCAGCTGCATTTATACGATGTATATACACCGATTGTAAAGGACTACGAGCAAAAGTATACGTTTGAAGAAGCTAAGGCGCTGGTGAAAAAGGGCCTGGCTCCGATGGGCGGGGATTATCTCAATGTGCTTCAGGAAGGCTTTGACAACCGCTGGATCGATGTATATGAGAACAAGGGGAAGAGAAGCGGCGCTTATTCCAACGGTGTCTACGGCGTTCACCCCTATGTGCTGCTGAACTTTAACTATACGCTGGACAATGTTTCTACACTGGCCCATGAGATGGGGCATGCGCTTCATTCCTATTTTTCTTCGGCCAGCCAGCCATACTGCTATGCGGATTACCGCATCTTTGTGGCGGAAGTGGCATCCACCTGCAATGAGGCGCTGCTGAACCACTATTTGATGGAACACGCAGAAAACGATCAGGAGAAGGCATATATCATCAACAGCTATCTGGATACTTTTAAGGGAACTCTGTTCCGCCAGACCATGTTTGCGGAATTTGAAAAAATCACCCATCAGATGCTGGAGAGCGGACAGAGCCTGACCGCCGATAAGATCTGCAGCATTTATCATGACTTAAATGTGCGGTATTTCGGACCGGATATGGAGGTGGATGAACTGATTGACATGGAGTGGGCGAGGATTCCTCACTTTTACCGGCCGTTCTATGTATATCAGTATGCAACCGGCTTTTCCGCTGCCATCGCGCTCTCACAGAAGATACTGACCGAAGGGGCGCCTGCGGTGGAGGCCTATATGAGCTTTTTACAAGGCGGCGGATCCAAGGATCCTATCGATCTGCTGAAAATGGCCGGAGTGGATATGAATGAGAAGGCGCCCATCATGTCGGCGATGAAAGTATTTGACGATCTGGTGAGCAGGATGGAAGAACTGCTGTAAATTCCCGGACGGGTATTGTTCCCGGACTGTTATTGCATGATAAAGGGGCAGGATATATCAGTAAGGCTGTGCCGTATTGATATATCCTGCCCCTTTTAAACGTTGTATATTTCCGGCCGTTCGTACCGGATGCTGTCAGCTTAAGCAGACTGTGGTGACATATTCATTATTTTTCAGGCTGAAGGACTTTAAAGATACCGTATCCATCTCTTTTAAGGAAACCTGCATCCAGAGTTCTTCCGCCGCCACCGCAATATGGGACAGCATGATGCCTATATCAAACTTCTGCAGATCGGCATTGTACCCTAGTCCATATTTCTTCCTGGAAAAGATATGGATTCGGTTGCCGTATGCCACCATCCTCCAGGGCTGTGTATTCAGGGCGGAAGGCGCCATACGGGCGGCCCTAAGAAGGGTATTTACATCATCGGAAACCGCTTCCTTGAAAGAGCAGATCTCATTCAGTTCCAGACGCTTGGCTTTACTTTCCGGCCGGTAAGGGCTGCCGTCCGGCATGCCGAAGGCGATGATCATGGCCGGTTTCATGCCGGCGGGCACCTCAAGGCCATCCGCTTTTGCATTTCCTTGATAACAGGTACCGATGCCCTTGGTAGTCATGTAGAGCACAACCTGTTCCGCCAGATATCCGGCCTCCTGCATAGCATAGGGTTTATCTTCCACCATAAGCACCAAATAATACGGCGCTTTTACATGAAACATTCCCCGAACCGTCATATCGCTGTCGAAGGTATCCAGTATAACAAATTGAAAACCAATTTCCGGATGGAGCCGCAGCAGTTCCTTCTCAAATCTTTCAATATGATTCAGCAGCTTTGGCGCCAGCGGCTCTATCTTAAAACGTCTTACTGATTTTCTGTTGTAAATTGCTTCGTAAACCGTCATAATCAGCCCCCAAAGGTAATTGTTCAACTATCGCACCCAATTTCATATCCTGTGATTCACGCAGTGATCAGATGTTCTCATCTGTTTTAATTGTATCACAGAAGGCTTTATTTTATCGCACAAAAAATATAAATATTTCTTAACATTTTGTTAACATTTACACAATGGGAGGCTTATCTGTTTTTATTTGGTATATTCGGCGTTTATAACAAAAACCTGATCCTGTACCAGGGCATTCTTTACATCGGCAAAATACGTCTGCCAGCCCTCTTCAGAATATGACCCGTTCATATTATCCAGATAATTATCCCGCAGAGCCTCCGTATACTTTATGATTGGATACTCTTTCTGATATACAGTATACTCATAAGCCCAATATTCATCCTCGGATCCAAATCCTTGTATAACGGCAAATATATCCTCTTTATTTTCGGAACGGTATAACATGTCTCTCAACTCATCCAGATACTGTCTGATTTCATCCTCTGTTGCCGTACAGCCATTTGCCAGAGCGGCGGCATATAAAGCATTTCTTTCTTTTACATACTGATCCGCCAGAGCGACCGCGTTACTGCGGCCGCCAATCTGATAATATTCAACAGCTCTATCCATTTCATCCATTGGAATATTTATTGTTTTTCCAATCGCGTAATATGTCTCTCCATCCGAAGATAAGTGATCCCCTTGCGCGTACGCCGCCCACATGGCGCCTAATTCAGACATGTTTGACTCACCGGCCGAAGCTTTGGCCGGTTTAAAAATAGCGGCGATAATCACCAACAATACAAAAACGGCAGAGGCTGCAGCAGCCATAAAAAATGTTCGATAGGACTTCATAAATACACCTCCGTAAGTAAAAGAAGATCATATGCCAACGCCTTTCTGCTTTAAGCATAACATTTCAGTTTTAAATATTCAATCTTATTATATTGTATATTTAGCCCGATTTGCTCTTATATAAATTCTGTGGTATACTTAAAACCATCCGAAAAATGCATGATATGCGCTGTAGATATTGTGTGTATCGTCAGATGTAAGCGGGAGGGGGAACTCGCAGCGTGAAATTTTACCGGCAGCACCGTCTGAAATTCAATATGTTTCTAATGATGATTATCGTGGTCCTAAGCATCATGAGCCTCGTCGGCGTTTCAATCAATATGGCATTCGCCAATATATCCAAGAACCGGCTGCAGATATCGTATCAGCAGATGATAGAAGAGCGGGGAAATATCATGTCCATGACCATTGACAATGTATTTAAGCTCTGCGACGAAATCATCACCAATGACACGATCTATGAAGCTCTCTGCAATTATGATCAACTGTCAGATACGGATTTTCTGCGGATACATAAGGAGATAGAGGCTTTTATCGCGTCCAAGTATTATTTTCTCAATTCAATTAAAGCGATCAATATCATCACCGATGACCGGCAGTTTCTGTTTGACGAGGGCTATGATGTGAGCACCGGCAAATATATTGAGCAGATCATGGAGACTGCGGATGTGGCTGGGGGCAAGACCGTCTGGTCTTATATCAAGGATATCGGGCGGAAACAGACCAATTATATCATCACCACCCGGGCCATCAACTACCGGTTCCGGACGGAGCGTGTGGGTTACCTGATCGTCAGCATATCCGAAACTTATTTCAAAAACCTGTTTTCCGACCTGTATCTGGGAGAAAATGCGCGGATTATGGTTCTGGATAAAAATAACGATGTTGTATCCTCAGCGGTGAATGATGAGCGGGATGCGATTGGGACGAAGCTGTCTTTCCTGCCCGATGCAAAGGATGAGGTCTGGGAAGCAGGCAGCTTCTTTACCGCCAGCTCGGAAGACGGCACAAAATATACCGTGGTGCATGCCAAGATCGATCAGACGGATTGGCAGCTGGTCGGGCTGGTGGCAGACAGCTATCTCAATTCAGAATCCAACGCCTTTTTTAAAATGGTGCTGCTGGCCGGCATACTTGCCTTTTTTGTGATCATTGTGGTCTTTTTTGCACTGTCCAACAGCATATTCAAACCGCTGGATGCGCTGGTAAACCATATGCGTAGCGCGGACCCGGCTTCCCTAATGCCCTTTAACGGCAGCAAGCAGTCCGGAGAGATCGAAACGCTGGCTAACGCGTACAACGCCCAGATCAGTCAGATTGGCGATCTGATTGAGGAGATTAAGGAGAATGAGAAAAATAAAAATGAGATGAAGCTGCAGCTCCTGCAGGCTCAGATCAACCCGCATTTCCTTTTCAATACACTGGATTCCCTGAAATGGGTGGCTTTAATGAGCCGGTGCGACAATGTAGCCCACGGCATCAATGCCCTGTCGGAGCTGCTGCGCAGCGCCATCTCCAAGAGGGAATATGTGACGCTGAAAGAGGAAATCCATAATATCGAAAACTATATCACGATTATGAAGATACGCTTTAACGAATATTTTGATGTTCATATTGCCCTTCCGAAAGAGCTGGAGGATACGTATATCCTTAAGATGCTTCTGCAGCCCATGGTGGAAAACTCCATTATACATGGTATTTCGAATCTTAATAGAAAGGGATTAATTGAAATCAGCGCTGTCAGATCGGAAAACGGACAGGATGTTATCATCACTGTCAGGGACAATGGGGTGGGTTTCAATGAAGAAACGCTTGCGGCGGCCGCGAAGGACACGCGTCAGAAAAGCTTTCATATCGGTATGGACAATGTTGCTGAGAGGATAGCACTTTATTTCGGCAAAGAATATGGCTATGAGATACACAGCGTGCCTGGAAAAGGCACCGAGGTGATATTTACACTGCCGTTTTTGGTTCAAGAGGAAGGGACGTCTTATTGAACAAAAACACTTCGCGGGAATTTCAGAGAAGAAAATCAAGGGGGACTTTCTTATGTTCAGAGTCATAGCGGTGGATGATGAGGCGATCGTGCGGATCGCAATGCAGAATATAATAAAATGGGAAGAGTATGATATGACCTTTGTGGGCATCGCTTCTAACGGAAAGCGGGCGCTGGAGCTGGTGGCGGAGAAACAGCCGGACATCATTATCACGGATCTGGTTATGAATGAGATGGACGGTATCGCGCTGATCCGGGAGCTGAAGGCACGAGGATATGACGGGCGCATCATTGTGCTTAGCAATTACTCGGAATTCGAGATGGTGCGGGAAGCTATGAAGATGGGAGCATTTGACTATATACTGAAAAATTCTCTGATCGGCGCTAACCTGCTGGAGGTTTTGGAGGCGGCTAAGAAGGAACTTGCGGAGTCACGCAAAAGGAGAGCGGAACCTGTTTTAGAAGCGGCGGATGCCACCTATCAGTACGGCAGCATAACCAGACAGATCCGGCGTTATCTGCAGGGCGATTCCTATGACCGGGATCTGCTGGAGAAGAATTTTCCCGTAGGCCGTTACTGTATGCTGTATCTGATCTGCGGCGATGTGCATGAGGGCGCAGAAAATGAAAAAGAGAATTTTGTGAGCAATATCATTGAGGAGGTGCTGGGGGATCCCTTTTATCTGTGTACGGTACATATTATAAACGGCAATAACGCGGTGATCGGAAGGGCGGAACTGCTTGATTCGGTTTTCTTATTGGAAAAGATGCTTTCCAGCATCAAGGTTTATACCAACTGCAGCTATACGGTCTATGCCAGCGGCGCCTTTACCTCTTATCAGGAAATGAGGCCGGTATTTGAGAGCTTATGGGAACTGTCGAAGCATGCTTACTATCAGGAACGGACCCAGCCGGTGACTATGGCGAGTGAGAAAAGAGAGCGGTTTCCGGAATTTAGCAGGGAGCTGAAGCTGGATATCAGAGAGCTGCTTCTGCGCGGCGTCAGCGGTTTTGATGAGGAAGGTCTGAAAACGGTGCTGGAGGAGATCGGCCGCCATTGCAGAGAAACGTATCTGGATCCGGATCTCCTTAAAAAATGGCTGGAGGTGGGCCTTGCCCAGACAGCTGCGGTTCTGGATTTTTCGGGAGAGCTGAACTCGGAGGAACTTGGGCGGTGGTACCTAAAGATCCAGAATGCCGTTTCCCTGACCCAGACGATGCAGCTTCTGGAGGAGACCTGCCTGTATTTGAGGTCCGCTGCGGGACAGAAAAAGACTTCCTACGAGGTGAGGGTGGTTCTGGATTATATTGAAGCGCATTACCAGGAGAAACTGTCCCTGGATTTTCTGGCCGGGTATGTGAATTTCAGCCCTTCCTATCTGACCAGAGTATTCAAGAAGGAAACCGGAAAAACAATCAGCGATTATGTAAATGAGTATAAGATCAACAAAGCGGCGGAGCTGCTTACCTGCCAGGATCTTTTGGTCAAGGAAGCGGCGGGCTGCATCGGGATTGACGATCAGTACTATTTCAGCAAGCTGTTTAAAAAATATAAGGGGGAAACACCTTCCCAATATTACAGCAGGATTCACAGCAGATAAAACAAACGGCCCTTCCGCCATTCAACTCATGAATGACGGAAGGGCCGATTTTATACCGTATCAGACAGCTGTCATGCACGGAAGGCTTAATCGTTGGATGGCGCTTCATCTGTAGGCGATAGACTTTCTGCACCAGAAGAAGACTCTGTCTGGCCGCTGCTTTCCGAAGGCTTTTGTGAACTTGAAGGAGCGGAGCTGTCAGAAGGCGCTTCGGTAGGCTCAGTGGCCGGCGGCGCCGTGGCGGTCGGAGCTTCTGTAGTTGGAGCCGCAGTAGGCGCTGGTGTGGGTGCTTCCGTAGGCGGAGGCGTAGTAGGCGCTTCTGTGGTCGGAGCCGTGGTGGGGTTCACCGGCTTATTGTAAGCGATCCAGCGGTAATAGAATATGTGGTTCCCGATGATCTGATAGGGAATATTGTTATTCTTAAGGTTTTCTACCAGCTGCGGAACCGGTTTCCAGGTACGGAAGAATAAGCTGTCCCCTACATTGCTTGTCCCGTCTATGACCTCACGGGCGGCCCTGCGGCAGGAATCGGTGACCACGCCCTTAACATCCGGGTCCATTTCCATGGCCAGCACTGTGGCCAGTCTGCCGCTGCCGGCAGGTGAAAACTGGTTTTTCTGATAGACGACTCCGGAGATCGTATTGGGAAACAGATTGCTCCGCACGCGGTTCATGATGACATATCCCACAGCCAGCTGCCCCTCATAGCTTTCTCCTCCGGCCTCACAGTAGATGATGGCGGAGAGCAGCAGCAGATCCTCTTCCGAAGCATTTACGGTCATATTATGGTCAATGCCGGAATCTCCGACCGTGATGCTGCCATTGGTATCATTGGCGGCATTTTCCGCATCCTTCTTGGCGGCCGCCTCTTCCAGCTTTTTCTTCTGGGCCAGCAGTTCGTCATAATACTCCTTCTTAACGCGGATCAGGTCCTCATAATCGTCGATCTTGGCGTTGGCCCTGGCCAGCTCGTCTATGTACTGCTGCAGTTCGGAAGCGGAGGCCTGTTTTTTATTGTTCACTTCTTTTTGCTGGCTGGCCAGCTGTGTGTTCATATCCGCAAGCTCTTTGCGGCCGTTCTCCAGCTCTTTTGTTTCAGCTATCAGTGTTTCGCGGTTTGTTTCCAGCGCGGCCTTCTGAGTTTCCAGCGAATTCTTAAGATCCACCAGCTTTTGCTGGTCTTCCTCAAATTTCGTCGTCATCTTCCGGTCGTAAGTGATGATCTGATTTATGTATTCGATATTGTTCAGCAGAGATGCCAGGCTGTCGGACCGCATCAGCCTCTCCAGAAAGGCCATGGCGGAGGAATTTTCATACATATACTGGATGCGCAGCTTCATGCTGTCGTACTGCTCGTCCAGATCCTCCTGGCCGCTTGTAATCGCGCTTTCTGTTTCTGCAAGAAGCGTCTCCATTTCTGCGATGGATTTTTCGGTCTCCTGAATCAGAAGTTCCTTATCCGCAATTTCCTGCTCTTTTAACTGAATCTGCTCCTGTATGCCGCTTAACTGATCCTCCAGCTTTGAAGCCTGGTTAGTCAGTGAGTTCAAATAGTCCTGCGCTTTCTTTTTATCCTTGGAGAGAGCATTGTGTTCATCTTTTATGTCCCCGAGTTCACTTTCCAGCTCATCCAAATCGCTGCCTGCCTGATCGATTTCATCCTGCATATCGCTGTCCGTGATGGCTGCGGTGCCGGTCTTGCCGGAAGCGTAGGCCGGAAGAATTCCGCCGGCGGTTAAGGCGGCGCAAAGCAGTGCGACCAGAACGGCATATCGTTTTTTGCTTTTCATAGAGATGTCAGAAACCTCACTTTCCTGTCTGAAGATCTAAAAATAAAAAGGTATTCAGTAACAATATAACATTGAAACCGCTGAATGTAAAGCAAAGATCTCTCCGCAAGATATTGGTCAATCTGTATGATTTGTAAAAAAATGAAGTGGCACCTGCCGGCATTAGTCAAAATATTACATGCGATGGCCGATATCGTTTATCGCAAACTGCATAAAAAATTGTTATCATGGGATCAGATTCAAGTCAGGTTGTCATGAAAAAATAAGTCACAGTTCGGCAAAGCTGAGCTGTTACAAAAAAGGGTGTGGTGGAAATGAAAGAAAAGAATAAGCTGATAAGCAAACTTATGTATGGGAAGGGACTGTTTATTTTCTTATGTGTCGTGCCGACATTTCTGTTGTTTGCGACATTTGTGCTGTATCCGATGCTTTCGTCCTTTGCCATGAGCTTTACGGACTGGTCGGGTATGGGGAAGAATTATAAGTTCATCGGGCTTAATAATTACAGGAAGCTGATCGGAGACAGGACGGTGCGGATCGCGTTGAAAAATAACCTGATCCTGCTGGTTTTTGTCCCGTTAGTGACAATCTCGCTGTCGCTTTTGTTCGCGTCTTTGCTGTCCGGAAAAAAGATCCGTGAGAAAAAGCTGTACCGTATCCTGTTTTTTTTCCCCAATGTGATCGCGATTTCCGTAACCTCCATTTTGTGGAGCTTTATCTACCATCCGTCGGTGGGCATCATCAACGGCTTTTTAAAAGCGGTGGGAGCGGATTTTCTGGTCCATACCTGGCTGGGGGAGAGCGGCACCGTGGTCTTAGCCATCGGTGTTACGATGATCTGGCAGGCTGTGGGCTATTATATGATCCTTTTTATCGCAGCCATGGAGGGCGTGCCTGTGGATCTGTACGAAGCCGCGGACCTGGAAGGGGCGGGGACGCTGCAGAAATTTTTCAGGATCACACTTCCGCTGATACGCAATGTATTAAATGTGGCCATCATTTTTAACATCATCGCGGTATTCAACGGCAGCTTTACCTTTACCAGGATCATGACGAACGGCGGGCCGGATAACAAGTCCATGGTGCTTTCCCTGTACATGTACGATCAGGCTTTCGGCAACGGTAATTTCGGTTATGCCATGGCCGTTGGCGTGGTGATTCTGTGTATCACGCTGGTGCTGTCACTGATCAATAACCGCCTTTCCGGCAAGAATGATATTACATATTAGGAGGGTTTTGCAGTGAAAAAAATAATCAGGAATATCCCGGCCCGGCTGATTCTGTGGGCATACAGCATCATGGTCGCGGCGCCGTTTATATGGACCATCTATACCTCCTTTAAGACTTCCAGGGAATTTTATGAAAGCCCCTGGTCCCTGCCTGCAAAGCCTGTGTTTGACAATTATGTCAATGCCTTTGTAAAAGCCAGGATCGGAGATTATTTCCTCAATTCCGTGGTCCTGACCGTCGCGGGACTTTTGATAGTGACCGTTTTGGCCGTGATGACAGCGTATGTGCTGGCCAGATTCCGCTTTCCGTTTGTCAGGCTGTTTCGGGGAATCTATCTGATCGGTCTGTTTTTACCGGCCATATTCGGTATCGTGCCGCTGTTTCAGCTGATGAAAAAGCTGCATATCTACGATACGGTGCTGGGCCTAAGCTTTGTGGATGCGATGTATTTTCTTCCGTATACCGTCTTTATCATGATGGGTTTTTTCGCCACAATACCCAAGGAATATGAGGAGGCTGCGATCATGGACGGCTGCACCCATTTCGGCGTGCTCTGGCGCGTGATGGTGCCGCTCGCAAAACCGGCCATCCTCACAACGGTGATCTTTAATACGCTGTCCTTCTGGAACGAATATGTGATGTCTCTGGTCATGATCAAGACCGACGCGAAAAAAACCATCACGGTAGGACTGGTAAACATCATGGAAGTCCAAAAGTACGCCACGGACTGGGGAGCGCTGTTTGCCGGCCTGGTGATCGTGATGGTGCCGACCTTTATCGTCTACATACTGATGCAGGACAAGATAACGGATGGACTGGCCGCCGGGGGAATCAAGGGATGATGCACAGGCTGTGCGGAAAGGACTGCAGTTATGGAAATGCTGGAAAGACGTCTGGAAACCCTGCTGAAGGTGCTGGAAGAAAGCATCGTCTCGGACAGGAGAAAAGTGGACGGCATCGAATGTCTGAACCTGCCCTGCGCTTCTGTGAGGGAAGCACAGCGGCGGGAATCGGGCTGGGAGCCTTATGGGGAGACCTCCCTTTGGGGAGGCAGGCATGCAATGGCCTGGTTCCGGTTCCGTGTCCGGCTGCCGGAGGATTTTAAACAGAAGAAACCCGTGGTGCTTCTTAGGATGAAAGAACAGATGAAGTGGGAAAATTACCGCCCTCAGTTCATGGTGTATCTGGACGGCAGGCCGGTCCAGGGAGCGGATATCAACCACCGAGAAATCTTTCTTGGAAACAGGCTGCCTGGGGAGACACTGACGCTTTATTTAAACGGCTATGCGGGAGAGGATGACATCCGCTGGTGGCTGGGCGCGGAGTGCGGGCTGCACTGTCGGAAGACGGAGCTTTTGTATTACCGTTTAAGGCCTGCTTACGATGTAATGATGCAGCTGCCTGGAGGGGATCTGCGCAGAGAGACGCTGCTAAAGGAAATAAATCAGCTGATGAATCTGCTTCCCTTTTCATCGCCCGGTTCTCCGGAATTTGAACAGGCTGTGGAGGAAGCTCTGAAGGTACCGCTGACAGTAAAAAAAAGCGCGGACGTCCCCCGTGTGTTCGCAGTGGGTCACACGCACATTGATGTGGCCTGGCTGTGGACGGTGGAGCAGACCAGGCAGAAGGCGGCGAGAAGCTTTCAGACCGTGCTGAAGCTGATGGAGGAATTTCCGCAGTACCGTTTTACCTCCAGCCAGCCCGTCCTGTATCAGTTCGTGAAGGAGGACCACCCTCTGATCTATGAGCAGATTAAGGAAAGAATCGCCGAAGGGCGCTGGGAAACCGAAGGGGCCATGTATCTGGAGGCGGACTGCAATCTGACAAGCGGGGAATCCCTGGTCAGACAGCTGCTTTATGGGAAACGTTTTTTTAAGCAGGAATTCGGTCTGGACAGCAGGATCTTATGGCTGCCGGATGTATTTGGCTACAGCGGAAATCTCCCGCAGATATTAAGGCGCAGCGGGGTTGACTTCTTTATTACCTCCAAGATCAGCTGGAATCAGTATAACAGGGTGCCCCATGACCTGTTTTACTGGCAGGGGATCGATGGGAGCCGGATCCCCTGTGCGTTTATCACTGCGCCGGAGACGGCGTTTCCCGAAGACTCCTTCTTTTCCACCTATAACGGAAAGATGGATGCGAAATCTGTATTTGGGACATGGAAAAGATTTCAGGATAAGGGGATCTGCGATGCGGTGATTCTTCCTTATGGATATGGCGACGGCGGAGGGGGCACCACCAGAGAGATGGTATTGTATGCGGACGCGCTTAAGGAAGGAATCAGCGGATGCCCTTCGGTGGAGTTTTCCGGCATAAAGGATTATGCCGATTATGCCGCGGGAAAGCTTGAAAAGACCGCTAATCCGCCTTACTGGCAGGGAGAGCTGTATCTGGAGTTTCACCGGGGAACCTATACCTCCAATGCCCGGATCAAGAAAAATAACCGGAAGACGGAATATCTGCTGCGCGATATCGAATATTTCGGCGCCCTTGCTGGCCTTCTGTCCGGGGAGATGGAGCGCTATCCGGCGGAGGCGCTTTATGAGCTGCACAGACGTCTGATGATCCAGCAGTTCCATGATATACTTCCGGGATCTTCTATTGAGGAGGTCTATGAGGACAGCGAGAAGGAATTTGAGGAGATCGGCCGGGCCGGAAACGGGCTCCTGGCCGGATTGTGCGAAGGTCTTATGGAGCCGGAGGAAGGGACGGTCACCGTGTGGAATACCGGCGGAATGGCTCAGAGCGGAGAGGCCGTGCTGGAGGATGGACAGAGAATCTGGGCGGAGGATGTGCCGCCGTGGGGATGGAAGAAATTTGCTCTTTCACAGGTGTGTAAACCGTACGCGCATGCCTGCAAAAACGGTGCACGGGCGGGCACAGCCGATCTGCAGGCATCCGGTCCCCCGACGGCGCTGGAAACGGATATTTATCGGGTGCGGTTTGATGAAGACGGGATGATCGTTTCCCTCTATGATAAAGCCTATGAGCGGGAGGTCCTTATAGAGGGCGGCCGTGCCAACGTGCTGGCAGCCTATGAGGATATCCCCTATGAGTATGATAACTGGGAATTGAGCCCTTATTACACTCAGAAAAGATATGAGCTTAACAGCCTGGATGCATGGGAGACAGATGAGACGGATCCGCTGCGGACCGTAGTTCGGACCGAGCGGCAATTTATGCATTCCTGTATCCGGCAGGAGATCGTTTTTTACAGGCACTCGCGCCGGATCGATTTTGTGACCGAGGCTGACTGGCAGGAACACCACCTGTTCTTAAAGGCGGAATTCCCGGTGCAGATCAACAATTCGGAAGCATCCTATGAGATCGCTTTCGGAAGCATCCGGCGTCCGGTTCACAGAAATACTTCCTGGGATTTTGCAAAGTATGAGGTCTGTGCCCACCGCTGGGCCGATTATTCAGAAGGCGGATATGGGGTGGCGCTGTTAAATGACTGTAAATACGGATATGACGTCCATGAGCAGACGATGAAAATCAGTCTGATCAAGGCGGGAACTTATCCAAATCCCAATTCGGATCAGGGATGCCACCGTTTTACCTATGCGCTGCTTCCACATGGGGGCGGCAGCAGCAAAGAGGTGATCCGGCAGGCGGAGAACCTAAACCGGCCGCTCATGGCCAGAACCGGCGCTGTATTGGCGGCGGATACCTTTTCGCTTGTCAGCTGTGTGAAGGGAAGTCTGAACGTTTCCGCTGTGAAAAAGGCGGAAGACGGGGATGCTCTGATTATAAGGCTCTATGAATATGACAATGCCAGAGGCTGTGCCTCGGTGAGGTTTGGTCTGCCGCTGCAGTCCTGTGCGATGTGCAGCCTGATGGAAGAGGAGGAATCATTCCTCGCAGTAGAGGATCATGAAGCCTCAGTGCCGTACCGGCCGTTTGAAGTGATCACGTTGAAATGCCGGTTTGGTTTTGGGCAGATGGGGAGGAAATTATGAATTACGAAAAAATGCTGGAAGGAAAAAGGGTATTTATCACCACCGGCTCCCAGGGGATCGGCAAAAGTATCGCCCTTTTGTTTGCGGAACATGGAGCGGCGGTGGCGGTGGGAGGACGAAACCGCCCGAAGCTTTTGAAGGCTGTGGAGGAGATACGGGAAATCTGCCCTGCGGCTAAAGGTTATGTCTGCGATCTGTCCAGGGCGGAACAGACCGAAGGAACCTGCCGCCAGGTACTAAAGGATTTCGGCGGAATCGACATTCTGGTCAATACGGTGGGAGTAAACCGCCGCTGCGCCGCCCATGAGGTTTCCATGGAATGCCTGGAGGAGCTTCTGGAAACCAATTATAAGAGCGGAGTGCGCTGCATGCGGCAGCTTTTGCCCGGCATGCTCGAGAGGCATTACGGGGTGATTATCAATATCTCCTCCATCCACAGCGTGATGACCATGCCTGGCAATTTTATCTATGCAGGCACCAAGGGGGCCATGAACGCCTCGGCCAGAGCGGCTGCACTTGACTATGCAGAAAGCGGAATACGGGTGAACAACATCTGCCCCGGGGTAATCCTAAGCGATGCGGTGACCGACGAGATCCGCCAGTATCCGGAGGGGGAGGAGCGGGATGCTTTTGTGAACCTGCTTAGAAGCATGCAGCCGATGGAACCGGGCAGATCGGAGGATATCGCAAACGCCGCGCTGTATCTGGCCAGCGATATGTCCGCATATGTGACGGGACAGACACTGATGGTGGACGGCGGAGCCAGTATCAAAGCACATTGAAGCACACTGAAGTGTGCGCAGGTCATCAGCCTTTGGCTGGTGACATAGGAAAGAGGAAGCACACTGAAGTGTGCGTAGGTCATCAGCCTTCGGCTGGTGACATAGGAGGGGGTTATGGATATTTTTGAGAAGCTGGGCATCCGAAGATATATCAATGCCCACGATACTTATACGGTTTACGGTGGAAGCCGTATGGAAGAGGCCACGGTAAGGGCGATGGAAGAGATTTCAAGGGCCTTTGTGGATATGGATGAGCTGCAGAGGCAGGCGGGGAAATTTTTGGCTGCGGTCACCGGAAATGAGGCGGCTTATGTGACAAGCGGCGCGGCCTCCGCCATGCAGCTTTGCGCAGCGGTATGTATGGCGCAGGGAAACGAGTACCTGTACCGCAGGCTGCCGGATACCTCCGGAATGAAGAATGAGATATTGGTATTTCACTGTCAGCATAACTGCTATGATAAGGCCATTGAAGCCAGCGGGGCGAATGTGGTTTTAGTGGGGGATGCGGATGAGACTTTGGCGTTTGAACTGGAAGGGAAGATCGGCGAACGCACGGCAGCCGTGTTTTATTTCCCGTCGGGGCTGTATGAAAGGGGATCTCTCTCTCTTGAGCAAACGGTGGAGATCGCGCACCGGCATGGCCTGCCGGTGGTGGTGGACGCTGCGGCGCAGCTGCCCCCGGTGGAAAATCTGCAGCGGTTTACCCGGCTGGGAGCGGATATGGTGATCTTCAGCGGGGGAAAGACATTGAAAGGGCCCCAGGACAGCGGATTAATCGTCGGAAAAAGATCCTATCTGGAGGATTGTCTGCGCTTTGGCGCTCCGGCCCACGGCGTCTGCCGCGGCTGCAAGATCTCCAGAGAGGCTGTTGCAGGTTTGTGCACAGCGGTGGAGGCCTATGTGAGGAAGGATCATGTAACCGACTGGGAAACGCTATCCTGCCGCGTGGACCGAATACTTAGCAGTTTTCGGGAAGAGAAAACGGCAGGTTGGCGGGAAGAGAGGGGACCTGTGGGACAGACCTATCCCAGGGCATTTCTGAAGCTGCCGGAAGGGCTTAAACCGGAGGAAGCAGCGGCCAGGATGAGAAGCCGGGGCATCTATATAGGGACGGACCCGCTTCGCCATGCGGTATACGTAAGCCCCCTGAATCTGACAGAAGAGGAGACGGATACGGTGATCCGGGCGCTGAAAGATGTAATCAATGAGGAAAAAAAGCGCGTTGAAGCGTGCGAAGGCCATCAGCCTGCGGCTGATGACAGAAAGAGAGGTTATAAGTGATGAGTGAAACAGGAAAAAGACTGGAAAATCTGGGAATTACCCTGCCGGTGCGTGACCGCAGGGGAAAAGGCGTGGTGGATGCCGTAATCAAAGGGAACCTGATGTTTTTATCCGCCCATCTGCCGGTGGATTCGGACGGCTGCCCGGTTTATACCGGCAAGGTGGGAACGGATGTGGATCTGGATACAGCCTATCAGGCGGCCAGGCTCTGCGGCCTGAATATGCTGGCCACCATCAAGGATTATGTGGGAGAGCTGGACCGTGTGGACTGCGTGGTGAAAGCGCTGGGCCTTGTGAACAGCGGAGCGGATTTTTCCAGCCAGCCAGCTGTGATGAACGGATTTTCCGACCTGATGGTGGAGGTGTTCGGCCGCCGCGGCCAGCACGCCAGATCCGCCATGGGCGCGTTTGCGCTGCCGCAGAATGTGCCTGTGGTGGTGGAAGCGATTGTGAAACTGCGTTAGAGCGTGTTTTAGTGCGCAGGTCATCAACCTGCGGTTGGTGACATTGAAAGCGGAAGCACGCTGAAGCGTGCGCAGGTCATCAACCTGCGGTTGGTGACATTGAAAGGACGGGCAAAATGAAAGAAAACACAATGTTGGATCTGATCATACGGAATGTGAAGATCTATGACGGAAAAGAGTCCGCCCCCTATGTGGCGGATATCGGTATCAGGGGAGAGCGGATTCGCGAAATCGGCAGGCTGGATGAAACCGAAGGAAGGGATGAAATTGACGGGAGAGGACTGTGTGCCATGCCTGGATTTATAGACACCCACTGCCATTCCGATATGACTCTCCTATATGACAGACAGCATGCCAATGGGCTGGCACAGGGAATCACTACAGAAGTGCTGGGACAGGACGGGCTGTCCTATGCGCCGCTGTCGCCGGACAATCTGAAAATGTATGCGAAATATTTAAGAGGGCTGAACGGATGGTTTGAGGATGTGCCCCTTGATTTTGGCAGCGTGTCGGAATACTTGAGCCGCTTTGATAAAAAGGCCGGACCTAATGTGGCCTACCAGGTGCCCCATGGCACTGTGCGGCTGGAAGCTATGGGATTTCATGACCGGCCCCTTAGCGGATATGCGCTGGATAAGGCGAAGGATTTGATGCGCCGTGCTTTCGAAGAGGGCGCCGTGGCATTTTCCACAGGCCTAAGCTACTATCCCTGTTCTTACGCGGATACGAAAGAGATGATCGAGCTGTGCAGAGTGTGTGCAGAATATGATGTGCCCTATGTGACCCATACGCGCACGGTGTTTAGGGAAGAGCCTTTCGACGCTACGCTGGAAGCCATAGAAATCGCGAAGGAAGCGGGCTGCAGGCTCCATTTCTCACATTTCCGCACCGGTCCGGATAACTGTGGCAGGGCGGAGGAACTGATGGCTCCGATTGAAAAAGCCATCGCGGAGGGGATGAGGATTACGCTGGAAACTTATCCTTATTATTCCGGAAGCGGTTACGCCGTGATCTTCCTGCCGCCCTGGGCGGTGGAGGGCGGCTATGAGGCCACGCTTGAGCGGCTGAAAAATCCTGCCCTGCGCGAAAAGATCTGCGAAGGCATGCGGAAAAATACCATTCCCACCACAGGAACCTTTACGCATCTTAGGGAAAATGAAGAATATGTAGGGATGGATTTCGCAGAGGTGGCCAGGCTGCGGGGCACCAGCAATGAGAATATGATCTGTGATATCCTGCTGGAAGAGGAGCTGGATGTGGGGTATTACTCCAATCCTGTGGAAGATGAGGAAAAACGTGCGCAGATGGACCGGGATTTCGTATGGCTTCTGACCAGACCCTATTATATGGTGTGTACGGATTCCATACCCTATGGGCTGAAACCCCATCCGAGATCTTTCGGAACCTTCCCGAGATTTCTGCGGCTTTCCAGGGAACAGGGAGTTTCCTTCGGTACAATGGCAAACCGCATGGCGGCAAACCCGGCCGCGGTGTTTGGTCTGAAGGACCGAGGCGTGATCGAACAGGGATATTATGCGGATCTGGTGCTGTTGGATGAAAAGAAAGTGACCGATACCGCTACCTACCGGGATCCAAGAAGGGCTCCGGAAGGAATTGCCCATGTGATTGTAAACGGCAGGATCGCCGTGTATAAAGAGAAGGTGACGGGGCTGTTTGCCGGCCGCGCCATCAAAAGAGGAGTGTGATTCGGTATGGATACGATCAACAGAGTGATAGAGAACAGTACGGAGATCGAACTGAAGTTTAAGCAAAAACGGGGAATCATCCTGCTGCGCCAGGTGGATAACCTGATCTTTGTATCCGGGCACGGGCCGGAGGACCAGATTACGGGGAAGCCCCTGTATCAGGGACGGGTCGGAGCGGAGCTTTCGCTTGAGGAAGGATACGCGGCTGCCAGGGAGTGCGCGGTGATTCTATTGGGCGCGCTGAAGGATTACCTCGGCAGTCTGGACCGTCTGGAAGGAATCGTAAAGGCCTTTGGCCTGGTAAACTGTGCGGAAGGCTTTACCGATGTGGATCAGGTGATGGACGGATTTTCCGATACTGTGGCCGATGTGCTGGAAGAGCGGGGATATCATGCCAGAACCGGAATGGGCACGCATAATCTGCCGAATGGCAATATCCCGGTGGAGATTGAAGTGATCGCGGCGGTGCGGGCATAAACGGAAAGTGTGCGCAGGTCATCAGCCTTCGGCTGGTGACCGGTAAAGGGGGACAGGTGGAAAAATGACAGATCAATTTCATGGTTCATTGGAGATCAGCCGGTGGCAGATTGGACAGGGAGGTTTATCCGGGAATGAGGCGCGGGAATGGATGGAGACAGAGCGTCCGGAGCCGGTGCAGCAGATTTTGATAAATAACGGAAGGCTGCCGGATCCCTGTTACAAAACCAATGACCTGGCAGCCGCCTGGGCGGAAAAAAGCGAATGGACTTACCGCGCCAGGCTGGAGCTGACAGAGCAGATGTGCCTTGCTCCGTATCTTGAACTGGTATTTGAGGGGATCGATACCTATGCGGATATTTATCTCAACGGCAAGCTGCTGGGATCCTGTGACAACATGTTTGTCTGCTGGAGATTTGATGTTACAGGAATGCTTGTGCCTGGGAACAATGATCTCATGGCGGTCTTTCCGGTGATGAGCCAAAAGGCGGCCGAAAAGCGGCTGCCGGAAGGCTTCTGGACCAATTATTCCACGGAAAGGGCCTATGCGAGAAAAGCAGCATATTCCTTTGGCTGGGACTGGGCGCCGCGGATCGCTTCGGCAGGGCTGTTTCGCCCGGTGCATTTGGACAGTTATCAGACAGGCAGGCTTCGGGAAGTCCGCATCGATGCGGCGGATATCCGGATCGAAGAGAAAAAGGCGGCCCTGCTGTTTGAGGTGGAGAGCGAACTGTTCATCAAAGGAAATGAGGCGTCCGGGGAACATGCGGTGCAGTATCTTTTGACGGTGTCGGGAGAAAACGGATGCCGTTACCGGAAGGTATACGGGGAGCGCTGCTTTAAACTGGAGATGGATGAGGTGGAATTCTGGTGGCCCCATGATCTGGGAACGCCGTACCTGTACCGGATTGAACTGTCGATGCTTGTGGACGGAGAGACCGTGGATTCCTATGCCTGCAGCTACGGCATACGCAGCCTTGAGGTGATTACGCGCGCTATGGACGGAGAGGCCAGATTCCTCTTCTGCCTAAACGGAATTCCGATGATGGCCAGGGGGGCTAACTGGGTGCCGGTGGACGGGATACTCGGTAAGGCCGGGGAGGATGCCAGGTATATCAGGCTGCTGGAAATGGCCAAAGAGGCCAATATGAACATGCTCTGTCTCTGGGGCGGCGGTATTTATGAGAAGGAGCTGTTTTACGAACTCTGCGACCGGAAGGGGATACTGGTATGGCAGTATTTCATGTTCGCCTGCGGAGAGTATCCGGATTATGATCAGGACTTTCTGGAAAATGTAAAGAGGGAGATCACAGAAGCGGTGATAAGGCTGCGGGTCCATCCGTGTATCGCGCTGTGGGCCGGCAATGTGGAGCTTACCATGCTCTGCGAGAAGATCGGGCTGCAGCGGGAGTATTACGGGAAAAAGCTGTTTGAAGAGCTGATCCCGTCATGGCTTAAAAAACTGGATCAGAGCCGGATATACCTGCCCTCTTCCCCTTTCAGCGAAAGCGGTCCGGCTAATTCCATGGAAAGCGGAGACCGGCACAACTGGGATGTATGGTTTACGGATGTTCCCTATACGGCCTATAAAGAGGATACGTCCAGATTCGTCAGCGAATTCGGTCTGCACGGGGCTCCGGCCGCCTGCACGGTAAAGAAATATACAGGAGAAGAGAACCTGCGGACGGACAGCTTTTCTTTCGGATATTTCAATCGGGATCAGAGCCTGGAACGCATGTATTACTATATGGAGCAGCATACCGGTCTGCCGGAAAATGCGGAGCAGTATATCGATTACAGCATGCTTGTGCAGGCGGAGGGACTTGCGTATGCGGTGCAGCATTACCGCAGCAATTTTCCTGCCACCGCGGGCGCGCTGATCTGGCAGCTTAATGACAGCGCGCCCTGTCACAGCTGGAGCATGATCGATTATGATCTGATTCCGAAGGCATCCTGGTACTATGCAAAGCGCTTTTTTGCTCCGGTACAGATCTTTTTGGAGGCGGAAAGTCCGGTTTCCACCGTGCTTTGGGTGGTGAATCAGAGCCGGGATACCTATGAGGATACGGTAAAGCTTAGGGTATGCGATTATCTGGGCAATCTGTACCATCAGGAGGAGATACAGGTACAGGTGCAGCCGGGCAGTGCCAAAAGATGCAGGGCGCTGCAGGCAGGCGGCCGGTATTATCCCAATGTCATTATCCCGAACCGCCACAGGCTGTTTTATGTGGCGGCGGAGTCAAAAGCAGGCGGACAGAAGGCATGGAGGTTTTTTGGAGAATATAAGGAAACCCTGCTGCCCGATGCGAAGCTTACGGTCCGGGCTGCAGAAGGCGGCATCCGCATACAGTCGGATGTATTCGCCCGCTTTGTCGGGATTGACGGGGAGCTTGAGGACGTGAGGCTCTCCGACAATTATTTCAACCTGGAGGCGGGGGAGGAAAAATATATCCGGATAGAAACGGACAAAAAAAGGCCCGCCCTGTCTGTGAAACCTCTGAACGGATCGGCAGTGCCGGTCAACCTGTAATATGCACCGGCAATAGACATGTCCGGCCGATGTTGTACAAAATAATCGGATATATGGGAAAAGCACTGCAAAAATACAATAAAAACACATGGAATAACGGCTTGAAACTGAAAAACGATGGACTAAAATGATATAAAATAAAAGAGATGTATTATTTTGTTGTATAAAATGACGGAACAGGATGAAATATTACATGCGCTGGTCAATTTTGTTTATTATCAAACGGGAGGTTTGCTGTTAAGATAGTATCGTACAAAGAAATGAAAGTCGGAAGGAGGATTTCGTATGAAAAAATTGTGTAAGGGTGTCAGCCTGTTACTGGCAGGCGCTCTGCTGATGGCCTCTCTGGCGGCATGCCAGAAGAAACCTGCTGGGGAGACTACGGCACAGGAGCAGACAACAAAGGGGACAGAGGCAGTGCAGACAACACAGGGCAATACAAAGGACAGCGGTGAGGAGTCCGCATTTGCCGGCCAGACTTTGGAGGTGGCGGCGTTTGCCGGAGCCTATGGAACGGATTTCTGGGACAGCGTATGTGCAAAATTCGAGGATGAGTATGATGTGAAGGTGGAGCTGACCTGCTCGCCGCAGCTGGGGGACATCATCCGGCCCAGCGTGGTATCCGGAGATCCGCCGGATTTCATCGCTTTTGCACAGGAGCAGGACATCATCACGACTATGATCAAAGAAGATGCGCTGCTGGATTTAAGCGATGTGGTGGGGGAATTTGAAGACACGCTTTTAGACGGCATCCTGGATTACTGCCAGCCCTATAAGGACGGACGTATTCTCTATACGCCCAGCTGGTACTATTCCTGGGGAACCTGGTACAATAAGGGGCTGTTTGAAGAGAAGAACTGGGAACTGCCCAAGACCTTTGATGAAATGCTGGCGCTGGGGGAGAAGGCGAAACAGGAAGGCATGGCGCTGTTCGTATACCCGGGCGTGTATCCCGGATATAATCAGGGTGTTTTATTTGCGGCTCTGGCCAGTGCAGGCGGTGCGGATCTGCTGAATGCCATCGCAAACTATGAAGAGGGCGTATGGGAGAAGCCGGAAGTGAAAGAGGTGCTGGATTTCTATCAGAAGATGGTGGATAACGGATATATCTTAGATGGCAGCGTGGCGCTGACCCATACCCAGGCGCAGACGGAATTCGTACAGGGCAAGGCAGTCTTCTGCGTATCCGGCAGCTGGATCGAAACAGAGATGGCGGACGCGGCTCCGGAAGGCTTCCGGTACGGTTTCCTTCCCACCCCTACAGCCCAGGCCGGACAGCAGCAGTATGCCAACATCGGCTTTGAAACCTTTGAGATTCCGGCAGCAGCTAAAAATCCGGAGCTGGCAAAGGAATTCCTGAAATTCCTGTACCGCCAGGACAATCTGCTGATGAATGCTGAGAAGACACAGGCCTGTATGGCGATCAAGGGCGGCGCGGATATGGTGAAGGAGTATATGACAGAGTCCAACTATGAGAATCTGAAGATGCTGGACAGCGAACTGATGCCCTGCTTTGTGAACTGGACGCTGACGGAAAAGACAGAGATCACAATCATGGACGAGCTGTTCAATTCCATCAACAGCCTGGTGAATAAGGAAATGGATGTGGACGGTTGGATCGCCCGCATGGAAGAGGATGATGCTGTTTTAAGAGAAGCGGTTGCAAAATAAAGCACATCCTGTGATAAGCAAAAAAGCGGCTTTTCGGGACGGATTTTTAGCATCCGTTTTCCGGAAGGCCGCTTTGTCAATAGAAAAATACGCCCTATTGAACTAAAACACTCCGCTTAGGATCGCACTGAAAGAGGTATGCATATGGGACAGTCAGATAATAAAAAGAACAATATAATTTTAATCACCACGGATCAGCAGCGTTTTGACACCATAGCGGCGCTGGGAAACCGCACCATCTTGACGCCGCATCTGGACTGGCTTTCGGAGGAAGGGACCGTCTTTGAACGGTTTTACGCGGACTGCCCGGTATGCATGCCGTCCCGGGGGACCATCATGACCGGACTGCAGGGCTATAAAAGCGGCTGCGTGGGTAACTTTCCGGACCGGCTGCCTATGAAATTCCACGATACGCTGCCCGGGATTCTGACCCGGAACGGTTATCAGACCCGGGGCGTGGGAAAGATGCATTTTGAGCCGGCCAGAGCCAATTACGGATTCGAGCACATCGATCTTGCTCTGAATTATTACAGGGAGATGAGGGAGCATCCGGAGCGCGGCATCCCTAAAGATCACGGCACCGGGGAAAATGAGATGGAACCGGCCCTTTCTTCAGTGCATGAATCCTACAGCATGACCCACTGGGTTACAAAAAAGTCCATTGATTTTCTGGAGACCAGGGATCCCACCAGGCCGTTCTTTCTATGGACCAGCTTTACCAAACCTCACCCGCCTTTTGACCCCTGCCTGAATTACTGGAATCTCTATGAGGACGGGCAGATGGAGGCGCCTGTTTACGGAAACTGGTCGGACAGCCTTGAAGACATGGATGAGAGCTGGTTGTATGATACCTATATGCTCAACCATGCCTACCGCATGACGCCGCCGCAGCTGCAAAAGGTGAAACGGGCTTATTACGCGTTAATCACGCAGATCGATTATTCGCTGGGCCTGCTCTTTGCCAGGGTGCGTGAGCTGGGACTGCTTGACAGCACCTGGATTATCTTCACTTCCGATCACGGTGAGATGCTGGGGGACCATCATATGGGGGCAAAATTTGTATTCCTGGAAGGTTCCGCCCATGTGCCGCTGCTGATTCGGCCGCCCTACGCGCCTTTCTCCCATCACAGTCTGGAAGGAAAGCGTTCAAAACGCCTGGCGGAGATGGCGGATCTATTCCCGACCATACTGTCCATGGCAGGCATCGATGCGCCGCAGCAGGCAGAGGGCGTCAATCTGCTGGCTTCTGCGGATGAAGAGCGTCGGACGCCCTTTTACGGAAACGTGGAAAACCGTTTGTTTACCGTCATGGAGGGATATGAGAAATATTTGTGGACAGCCTATGGAGGAGCGGAACTTTTCTTTGACCTTAGAAAAGACCCTATGGAAAGAGAAGACCTGTCAAAAAATCCGGAATATGCTGACCGGCTCGAATATTTCCGCGGGCTGCTTGCGGCGCATATGCTGGAAAACGGCGCGGCCTGCTGTGTAAAGGGCGGGCTGCCGGCGCCGGTGAAGGAACGGCAGACCAGAGGAGAAATCTGCCGCTGGCCGGGATTCCACAGCGCAAAGGAACGGCCGGAGGTGGACGGGCTGCATTGAGGTTGCAAAGGAACATTCCCTGTGCTAAAATCCAGTTAGATTATTTCGATCCGGCTATGGGAGGAAGAACATGAGCTTTTTATTGACGCCAGCGGCTTTTATCATCATTATATTCGGAGCATATTTCCTGAAAAGAGGCGGATTTTTCGGGGAGAACGATTACCGCCCTGTAAGCAAAATTGTGCTGAACATCACGCTGCCGGCAGCGGTGATCCACGCGTTTGACGGCTTTGAACGGGATATGTCCCTGTTTTTGGTGGTGCTGATCGGATGTTGCTGCAGCCTTCTTCCTTTACTTGTCATGTATCTGCTGACGAGAGGGCAGGAGAGAGGAAGACGTGTGTTTTCCATGATCAACGCCGCCGGATTTAACATCGGCTGCTTTTCCCTTCCGTTGATACAGAGCTTCTTCGGCCCGGCCGGTGCCGCCATCGCCTGTATGTTTGACACGGGAAATGCGGTGATGGTGACAGGCGGCTCCTTCGGCATCACCACTTCGCTGTTGCAGGGGCAGAAAACAGGCGCCGGGAGGGAAGACGGACAGCCCGCATTGCCCCCGTTATGGAAGCGCTTTTTGACTTCAGTGCCCTTTGACGCCTATATGCTCATGCTGCTTCTCTATGCTTTAAACATCGCGGTACCGGAATGGATCCTGACCCTGACAAAACCCATTGCCAATGCCAACGGTTTTATGGCCATGCTGATGGTGGGTCTGATGTTCAAACCGGAAAAAAATCCGGTCTATCTTACCGATACCGCTAAAGTTGTGGCGGTCCGTCTCGCGATGGGAGCCTGTTTTTCCCTGCTGCTGTTCTGGTGCACGCCTTTTTCCTACGAGGTGCGAAGGGTTCTGGCCGTTGTAGTATTCGCGCCTGTCAGCGCGCTGGCGCCGGCTTTTACGGAAAAAAGCGGCGGGAACGGAGCTCTGTCCAGTTTTGCCAATTCCATCTCCATCTTCGCAAGCCTGCTGGTGATGACCTGTCTGGCTGCATTTTTGGGAGTATAGCAGTAAGTTACCATCACAGTTACTTTCCGTGTGCTTTCGCCGTATATGACATTTGCTGATTTAAAATGGATGCTGAATTTTGAAAAGCTCATTGAGCGGATAAGCCAGGTGAATTCGCCGAGGCGTTGCTGAACGCGTTAGATCATGCGTTTCGCAATGCCTCCCATCAGATCGTATAACCGCTGTTTATATCAAATGGCATAAGGAGCAATTTCATAACACGTTTTGCGTAATGATCAAAAAACCAGCCATTTGCCCTTCCGCAATTTTCTATGGTGTCAAATTCCAAAAATAAATAGTATTTTACACATTTCACAATTTTGGCGAGCTGCCTTGGCGGCTCGCCATTTTCGACGCCGTCAAAAGTATAAAAGCGTTTCATATACTTAACGCTGATACAACCGGGCAGCTCCTCCTGTTCTCCTTTGATTAAACCGACCAGTGTTTCAAATTCATCCAGTTTGTCGGGTTTCACCTGAAAAAGTATGATTTCTGAAAATGAATTGCTCATCAATTGCTTCCTCCTTAGACGGAAATCATCGCCGTTATAATGTCTGTCGGTATTATAGCATATAACCTGCTAAAATCCCAGCCGAATCAGGGCTATGCTGCTGGAAGTCTGTAACGTAAAGTCTGAAACGATGCAAGATAGTAACAAAAAATAACTTGAAAAAGTGTTAATATGTGTTACAATAAAGGTAAGGACCCATATACTATATAAGGCACTTTGCATAGACGGATCGGAGTCTTCGGCTCTCAAATGCGAAGGCATTCCATGTAGAAAAGTTTTGTGAGAAAAAAATCTAAGTGAAAAGAGGAGATCAGAATGGAGATTTTATTGGACACAGCGAATATGGCGGCGATCAGGAGGGCGGTGGAGTATTATCCGGTGGACGGTTTTACCACCAACCCATCAATTTTGGCCGGGGTGGGAGACGAGGTGCGCGCGGTTTTAGGACAGTTTAAAGAACTGGTACGGCCTTCGCAGACCATTCATATGCAGACTACGGCAGAAAAAGCGGAGGATATGGTTTCACAGGCCGAGAAGCTGACGGACTATTTCGGGCCGAACTTTCATGTGAAGATCCCGATGAATCCGGAGGGAATAAAGGCTGCAAAAATGGCAAAGGCAAAGGGGCTGAAGGTGACGGTGACGGCCATTTTTACAGCGGCGCAGGCCCTGCTTGCGGCCAAGGCCGGGGCGGACTATGTGGCTCCCTATGTGAACCGGATTGACAACATTTCAGGCGACGGTGTTTCAGTGGTGTGCGATATTATCCGGATTCTGGATAACTATGGATTTGCTACAAAGGTCCTGGGCGCCAGCTTCAAGAATGTACAGCAGATACAGGCGCTGGCGGTGGCAGGCTGTCAGGCTGCCACGATGACTCCGGATCTGATCGACACATTTGTAAACCATCCGTATACGGTGAAGTCCCTGGAGGATTTTAAGAAGGATTGGGAGAGGAGCTTCAAAGACAGCCATATCACGGATTATCTGTAGGATTAGCGGAAGCACACTGAAGTGTGCGCAGGTCATCAGCCTCTGGCTGGTGACAATATAATTAGGAGGAGAAATTTATGGTAGAATTTTTAAGCTTTCAGCCGCAGAATCAGGACTGCGATTTTGAACGGATAGAACGCCTGCAGGACAGGATGAACCGCCGCACGGCGACCATCTGCCCGGAACGGGCCTGTATCATCACCGAATCTTATAAACGCACGGAGGGCGAGCCCATCGTGATCCGCAGGGCTAAGGCCTTTGACGATATTCTGTCCAATATGACCATTTACATCGAGGACGATACGCTGATTATCGGAAATCAGGCCAGCCGAAATTTCGCCGCGCCGATTTTCCCGGAATATTCCTTTCAATGGGTGATTGAGGAGCTGGATGAGTTTGAACATCGTTCCGGCGATTCCTTTCAGATAACAGAAGATACAAAGGAGAAACTGAAAGGGCTTCAGGACTGCTGGAAGGGAATCACCCATCAGGACGAGGTGCTTAGAAATCTGCCGAAGATCAATCTGCAGGCGGAGGCTCAGGGCGTCCTGCACCGGGGCGGCATCAGCATGTCGGGAGACGGCCATATCATACCCAACCATGAATTTGTGCTGGAAACAGGATACGGCGGTATGGCGAAGATCGCTGAAGAAAAGCTGAAACAGGAAGGGCTTACCAAGGAACAGAAGGATTTTTACCAGGCGGCTGTGATCGCGATGAATGCTGCTTTGAAGTATATCCGGCGTTTCAGCATTCTGGCCGCGCAGAAAGCGGAAACGGAGAAGGATCCGAAGCGGAAGGCGGAGCTGGAAGAACTTGGCCGGATGTTTGCTCATCTGATGGAAGGGGGAGCGCGCAGCTTCCATGAGGCGGTGGAGACCGTGTATCTGACGCATCTGCTGATGATGATCGAGAGCAACGGGCATTCCTTCTCTTTCGGCCGATTTGACCAGTATATTTACCCTTATTATAAAGCCGATCTGGATGCGGGCGTAATCACAAAGGAGAAGGCGCTGGAAATCATCACCGATTTCTTCATCATGACCAACAGCCTGAATAAAGTGCGGCCCTGGGACCATACACAGTACAGCGGCGGCTACCCGCTGTATTCCAACCTGATGGTGGGGGGCATGCGCCCCGACGGCAGCGAAGGAACCAACGATATTTCTTATCTGTGCCTGGAAGCGATGAACCAGTCCAGACTGCCGGAACCGAACCTGAGCGTGCGGTTCTGTGAGGCGACGCCTCATTCCCTGATAAAGGATGCGGCGAAATTGATCCGCAAGGGATTCGGTATGCCTTCCGTCTTCTGTGACGAGGTGGTGATACCGGCCATGATGACATTGGGGCTTGACATCGGGGTGGCCAGGGATTACGCTTCTATGGGATGCGTGGAAACGGCGATTCCGGGCAGATGGGGACACCGCGCCACGGGCATGACCTATATCAACTTCGGAAAGATCATGGAGCTGATTATGAATAACGGCATGGACCCGGCCACCGGCATTCAGCTCTTTACCGTCACCGGTAAAGAAGGGCGGGATGTGGACTATCAGTCCTATGAAGAGCTCTGGGACGCCTGGGAAAAGGCGCTGAAGTTTTATTTTGAGCTGGCTATTGACTGTGACATGGTCTGTGACCGTTCGCTGAAGTATCACGATTCGGACGCGTTTGCTTCCTGCACCATCAATTACAGCCTGGAAAGAGGAAAAACATTAAAGAACGGCGGTTCTGAATACGACTTTATCAGCCAGTCCAACATCGGCCCTTCCGTGGTAGGAGACTCCCTGGCGGCGGTCAAGAAGCTGGTATTTGACGATCACGTGCTGACGCTTAAGGAGCTGCGTCAGGCCATGGATGCCAATTTTGAAGGGCCGGAGGGCGCCAGGATACGCAAGCTGTGCCGGAAAGCGCCGAAATTTGGAAATGATGAGGACTATGTGGACCGGATTGTGGCGGATGTCTATGAATCCTATTTGCAGCTGCTGCCCAACTATCATACGGACCGCTATGGCTGCGGGCCCAAGGGATGCCGCTATACCATGTCCACCTCCAATATCACCTCCTATGTGCCCAACGGATTTGATGTGGGAGCCACGCCGGATGGGCGGCTGGCGGGAAAGCCTTTGAATGAGGGCGCTTCTCCCTGCCTGGGAGCGGACAGAAACGGCCCCACCGCGGTGATCCATTCCATATCCAAGCTGCCCAATAAGAAGATTGCAGGCGGCCAGCTGCTGAATATGCGGTTTTCACCGGGAGCGCTGGCAGGGGAGGAAAATCTGGAGAAATTTGCGGCGTTTATTGAGTCCGCCAGATTTTATAATGTGTTTCATAACCAGTTCAATATTGTGGACAGCGCCACGCTTAAGGATGCCAAGGAGCATCCGGAGGATCACGTGGATCTGATGGTGCGTGTGGCCGGTTACTGTGCCCTGTTTTCCACCCTGATGCCGGAGGCGCAGGATGCCATCATCGCAAGAACAGAGCATGACTGGCAATAGAGGAGAGCAATGAAATAAAAAGATAAGGAGCGTTGGACGTGTCAGCGTTAACAGGACTTTTATCCAATATACAGATGTATTCCACCAAGGACGGACCGGGAATCCGCACCACCGCCTTCTTTACAGGCTGCAATCTGCGGTGCCTGTGGTGCTCCAATCCGGAGGCGATGTATCCCGGCAGGAAAATCATGTATTATGCTTCCCGCTGTCATAGATGCGGCGCCTGCGTGGCCCATGGGGCGGACGGGTCCGTTATATTTGGGGATGAGGGCTGTATCATCGACCGTGAGAAATGCACAAACCTCTTCGAAATGCCGGATATCTGTTATTATGACGCCTATGAGGAAAAAGGCATGGAGATGACCGTTTTGCAGCTGTACGGGAAGCTGGTCCGTGACCGTGCGTTTTATGAAAACTCCGGGGGCGGGGTTACCTTCTCCGGAGGGGAGTGCCTGCTGCAGAGGGAGTTTCTGTATGAGGTTATGAAGCTGCTTAAGCAGGATCATATCCATATGGCGCTGGATACGGCCGGGCTGTGGGATTTTGAGGCTGTGTATCCGGCACTTGAACTGGCGGATCTGATCCTGTATGATATCAAGGCCTGGGACCGTAAGGTGCATAAACAATGCACCGGTACAGATAATCAGATAATCCTCGATAACGCAAAGAAGCTGGCGGATATGGGAAAAGAGATGATCGTGCGCATGGTCATTGTGCCCGGCTTGAATGACGGCCGCGCGGATATCGAGAGGCGGCTGGAGTTTGTGAAATCGCTGGGCAGCTGCGTCCGTCAGGTGGATATTCTGCGGTATCATAAGCTGGGACTTGGTAAGTACAAGGCGCTGGGCCTTCCGTACCCACTGGAAGAAGTGCCGGAATGCCCGGAAGAGGCTGCAAAAGATGCGGTTAGGCTGGCCGGCCGGATGGGCCTTAAGGCCACCGTCGGAGGATGAGAGAAAAGGAGGGGCTGCGCCCATGAATGCTACGGAACGAAGAGCGGAAATCTTCAATTTACTGCAGAAAGACGGTTCGGCGGATCTAAATGAGCTCGCAGAGAAGCTTGCAGTTTCTTCCATGACTGTGCGGCGTGATCTGCAGATCTTTGAGCATCAGGGCCTGGTTACCATTGATTACGGAAGGGCTTATTTGGACCGGAATGTCTCCCATGAACCGAGCTTCACGGTGAAAGCCGGCCATATGGTGAATGAAAAGCTGCGGATCGGAAAGGCGGCAGCCGACATGGTGGAGGATGGAGATACGATCCTCATCGACTGCGGCACCACCACCCTGCAGATGTTAAAATATCTGGCAGGAAAACGGGTGACGGTGATCACCAATTCCTGGCCTGCGATTCATCACGTGTCCGGTAATCCCCGGCTCCGTCTGGTGCTGCTTCCGGGTGAATACAATGAAATTTCAGCAGGTGTCTTCGGGGATATGACTGTGGAATATCTGAAGATGATCCATGCCGACCGGGTATTTATCGGCACCCACGGCTGCACGGCCGCCGAAGGCGCTACGGTGCCGGAAACATGGGACGCGGCGGTGAAGCGGGCTTTATTTTCGGCTGCCAGAAAGCGTTTCCTGCTGGCCGATGCCACGAAGTTTGGCATTGTAAACCTGATGAGCCATGCCATGCTTTCGGATTTTGACTGCGTGATTACGGACAGCAGCATGGAGGAAGAGGCCAGAGAAGAAATGAAAAAGAACTGCCGGCAGATGATCTTTGCTTAAATATGGTTGCTATTCACAGCTGCCGTAAACTTCCCGCGTATGACAGACCAGAGTATGGTCTGTCATACGCTGCTTTATCGGCAACCGTGAATAATAACTAAATATGACACTCTTATGTCATATTAGATGTGGTATTGTATAAATATTAAATCCACAGACAGCGGAGGAAATCATGAATACCTGGATAACGCGATGGGCAGATTTACGAAGAAAAGAGCTGATATCCTATCCTGAAAGTTTTCCGATACATGGGACATATACCGCCCTGTATCCTAAGGAGGATTTAAAGAGCGGTTGCTGCAGCCCTAATTTTCAGGCGGTTCCTGGGCCCGGGGACTATATGTGCTATATCCGTGCGGCCGAACTTGCAGATTGAAATACAAACGGGGGACAGGAGGAAGAGAGAATGATTGAATTACCGGAGAGCCATGCGCTTGCGGCCTGTATGAATGAAGCGGTGAGAGGAAAAGTGATTGAAGAGGTTACAGCCGGTCTGACACCTCACAGATTCGCCTTCTTTTATGGCAATAAGGAAGATTATCCGGCCCTGCTGGAAGGAAAGACAATCGGGGAAAGCCGCGCCTGGGGGGGATATCTGGAAACCGATGCAGGAGATGCGGTGATCCGTTTTAATGACGGGGTGAATGTGCGCTATTATGAGGCGGGTGCGAAACTGCCCGCTAAGCATCAGATGTATATCGGATTTGAGGACGGCTCCTGTATCGTCTGTACCATCCAGATGTATGGGGGAATCAGTGTTTCAAGAGCGGGAGAGGATCAGAATCCGTATTACCTGACGGCCAGAAGAAAGCCCTCTCCCCTGACCGATGCGTTTGATGAAGCCTATTTCCTCCGGATGTATGAGGAAGCGAAAAATAAAAAGAAGAATATGAGCGCGAAGGCTTTTCTGGCTACGGAGCAGAGGATTCCGGGACTTGGCAACGGCGTGCTGCAGGATATCCTGTTTGAGGCGGGGCTGCATCCGAAGGCCAGGCTGGAAAATCTTACGGATGAGGATCTGGATTCCCTTTACCGCAGTATAAAGCGGGTCCTTCTTAGGATGACGCAGCAGGGAGGCCGGGATACGGAAAAGACGCTGTTCGGGCAATACGGCGGCTATATGACGATCCTTAGCAAAAAAACGCTGGAAGAGCCCTGCCCTGTCTGCGGCGGCATGATCAGCAGGCAGGCATATCTGGGCGGAAATGTCTATTTCTGCCCCAGATGCCAGGAAATGAAATAAGAAAAACTGTGCCGGAAGCGGCAGAAAGACATAAATGATGAAACAAAAAATGAACATCCCGGAGCGCTGGTGTGCGCCGTAGATGTTCATTTTTTCGCTATGCTGCGGCAGTTTATGAGCTACTGCTGTTTTTTTGCCAGCATGGAAGACATTTTACGTATCATTTCAATTTTTGCCTGATCCTCTGGCTTCATATTTTTTTTCAGCTGGTTTACAATCAGTTCCGTCTCATCATCCGAAAAGGTAATTCCCTTTTGATTTGCTCTGGAAGTTACGGAGAGCAGAAACGGAATCATGGAATTGGAATTCTGTGTGTTTGCCTCTTTCACCAGGTCCAGTAAAAACGACATTTTTTGTGCATCCATAATCAAACCTCCCTCTTTGTGAACGCTGCCTTCAGCAGCTTTCATCCCATATGCGGTGAACCTCACTTCATGGTGTCGAACAGCGTGCTGTAGGTGTCAAATGTGGACTGCTGTTCCGGCGTGAGCATTCCTTTGAGCAGATCCATCGGTGAAAAAGCGCCGCCGGCCGAAGCGGTATTTTGTCCGTCCCCCGAATCCGGAGAGGATGCCGCATACTGGCGGTAGAGAGCGGAAACCTGCATGAAGTTTTCAATCATTTCCAGCATTTCTTTTTCAGATTGGTTACAGTGTACCTTTAATGCGTTTAACATGTCGGCTGTGGTGGCATTTTCATTTACCGAACAGATTCCCAGAGCGTCTTTGTTGGAATCAAACAGCCGCATGGTGGTCATCAGCTCATTAAATTTAATATAGACAGAGATAAAGCGCTGTTCACTATATGGTATGTAAGGAATGGCCGCTTTGATCAGCTGCATTTTGTGGTCAGCGATTAAAGTGTCAAATTCCGTTAATTTTGGAGTATCATCCTGTTCCATGGGCAAAGCCTCCTGGCATCTGCATGCTTTAGTTCTATTTATTTTATGCGGAGAGCCTTTTTGGTATGACAGCATATTATAAATAGAGATGGCAGTTTTGCCATAGGATAGGAGTGAATGAAATGGAAGGTCGTTTGGTTGTGGACGGCAACGCTGTTTATGAGATAGATGAAGAATGTCTTAAGAAAAAACAGGAGGAAAAAGAAGGAAAAAAGAACGATAAGGGGGAAAAGGGAAAGTAAAAGCCGCATAAAGGCAGGGACTGCTGCAGTTTTACTGTGACTGTCCCTTCCTTTTGGTTGCATATTAAATGCAGATCTTCTATACTTAAGCTAAGTGTTTATGAACATCGAGGAGGGAGAAAATGAAGTATACATTTCACGTCAGAGAGATTAATATCAGTGATCCTTTTATACTGGCCGATCCGGTCAGCCGGAAGTACTATACTTATGCCGCAGTTTTTAACAGGGACCGCTATCCCGACCTGAAATTTCCGGGCTGTTTTTATGCGCTGGAGAGTGAGGATCTGATTCACTGGAGCGATCCAAAGAAGGTGTTTGACAGCGATGAGACCGATTTTTGGGCCAAGCTGGATTATTGGGCTCCCGAATGCCATATCTGGAGAGAAAAATATGTCCTGATTTCCTCTTTCCGCGCGCCTGGCAGCTATCGGGCCTGTCAGTGCCTGGTCAGCGATTCTCCGCTGGGCCCCTTTGTCCCTGTGAAAAAGGAACCGGTGACACCGAAGGGATGGCATTGTCTCGACGGAACACTGTATGCGGACAGGCAGGGCAGACCGTGGATGGTATTCTGCCATGAGTGGCTGCAGGTGGGAGACGGGCAGATTGCGGCGATTCCGCTGTCGGAGGATCTGGGAAGTGCCGTCGGAGATCCGGTTATCCTGTTTCGGGCTTCCGATGCGCCCTGGAGGGGGAGCTTCGCACAGGGAGGCTTTGTGACCGACGGACCTTTCCTGCATCGGATGCAGGACGGTTCCCTGATCATGCTGTGGTCTACCTTTACAGCGAAAGGGTACGCCTGCGGGTACGCCAAGAGCCGCAGCAAAGATCTGTTCGGACCCTGGGAGCAGAGGCCAGAGCCGCTCTATTTCCATGACGGCGCCCATTCCATGCTTTTTCACACCTTTGAAGGAAGGCTCATGATGGCCCTGCACTGTCCGAATGACCATCCAAGAAAGAAAATGCTTTTGTTTGAGATGGAGGAGAGGAACGGGGAGCTGTACATCGTGAATGAAGTGACCGGGAACTGGTATGGGGATGCGGGCGGCAGCGCTGCCGGATATGTATATAAGGAGAAGTGCACGGAAGAAATTTACTTTTCTGGGAAATAGGATCAGGAGAAATTTGCAGGAAAATACGGAAGGGGCGGCACAATGGCCGCCCCCCAAATGATGCCGGTATTAGCAGCATCCGCCGCACATGCAGAGGATCAGGATCAGCCACAGACAATTGTTGTCGCCGAAGCCGCCTCCGCAGCCGCCGCCCAGTATTCCGTCGCCGCAGCCACAGCCGCCGCCGTTGTTGCCGCCGCAGCAGCACAGGATCAGTAACAGGAATAAAATATTGCAGCCACCGCCGCCGTTGCTGCATCCACCACAGTTTGTTCCGCAATTTGTTGCTGCTAAATCACTCATCTTTGAATTCCTCCGAAAATAATTTTGTTTACACTACATGTTATGTCGGAATGGAAAAAGGGTTACAATAGAAAAATAAAAATTATCAGGAGGGATTATGTGCGGAAGATACTTCATTGATGATGAGACTTCAAAGGAAATTAAAAAGATACTGCAGCAGATTGACAAAAAAAGTGCCAGCAGTGAATTCGGATGCAGGGATATCCGCCCTTCCGACCGGGCGCCTGTCCTGACGGCCAGAAAAGGAGCGGTTGACGCAGAGATGATTGAATGGGGATTTCCCGGATTTCAGAAAAAAGGGCTGATCATCAATGCGCGCTCCGAAACCGTTCTGGAAAAGCCGATGTTTCGTGACAGCGTTCTAAACAGGCGCTGTATCCTGCCTGCCAGCGGATATTATGAATGGAGCCGGGACAGGACCAAATACGCATTTCGTCCGAAAAATGCCGGGACGCTGTATATGGCGGGAATCTATAAGCTCTTTGACCAGGGGATGCGCTTTGTGATCCTGACCACAGCGCCGAATCCTTCTGTGCAGGATATCCATGACCGGATGCCTCTGGTGCTTAAAAGGGAGACGGCAGAAGCCTGGCTGCTTGATGACAGCAATGTGGAAGCGCTCTTAGCGGTCAGACCGGAGGAACTTGACCGGAGCTCGGACTATGAGCAGATGAGCTTATTTTAACAACCGCGCATGTTAGTATCTGCGCTGGATGATATTACCACTTTACTTTAGAACACACGTTTGCTATAGTGAGAATAGAAAGAAGGTGAACGTGTGTTTGATAAAATCATATTCCATATTGATGTAAATTCCGCCTTCCTTTCCTGGGAGGCTGTTTACCGCAGAGAGATACTGCATGTCAAAGAAGATCTTCGGGACATACCCTCCGCAGTGGGCGGGGATGTGAGGCTGCGGCATGGAATCATACTGGCCAAATCCCAGCCTGCTAAAAAGTATGGCGTTCAGACCGGGGAAACTCTGATTGAGGCCCGCCGAAAATGCCCTTCCCTGAAGCTGGTCCCTCCCCATTACCGGCTGTATGACCGCTGTTCGGCAGCGCTCATGGAAATCCTGCGGCGTTTTTCCCCGAACGTGGAACAGTATTCCATTGATGAGGCTTACTGTGATATGAGCGGTACTGCGGGGCTTTACGGTTTCCCCATGGTTGCCGCCCATCTGATAAAAGATACGGTCCGCCAGGAACTTGGGTTTACTGTTAATGTCGGTATTTCAAGCAATAAACTGCTGGCCAAGATGGCTTCGGATTTTCGCAAGCCGGATCAGGTTCATACGCTGTTTCCGGAAGAAATTCCACAAAAGATGTGGCCGCTGCCCGTGTCCGAGCTGTTTTTTGTAGGGCATGCCACAGCAAAGAAGCTGTTTGCGCTGGGCATACGCACGATCGGCGACCTGGCCCGCACGGATCAGGGCGTACTGCGCACGCATTTGAAAAAACAGGGAGAGCTCATCTATGCGTTTGCCAATGGGGTGGATGTATCACAGGTGGTTTCCGCGCCTCTGGCTAACAAGGGGTATGGGAACAGCATGACGACGCCTAAGGATGTGACAGACCTTTCAGAGGCCCGTCTGGTGCTTCTCGCGCTGTGTGAAACAATCGGCAGCAGGCTGCGAAAGGACGGCGCCTCCGTTGGAGTGGTATCCGTGAGCATCGTTTACAGCGATTTTACCGGGGGATCCCATCAGACTACGCTGCCGGAGGAGACGGATCTGACCGATGAACTGTGGGAGCATGCCGTCCGGCTGTTTGAGGAGCTGTGGGATGGCCGCGCGGCGCGCCATTTAGGCGTCCATACCGGCAAAGCCGTCTACGGCAAGGATACCCGCCAGATGAACCTTTTTACGGGAGAAAGGCCCCAGAAGCTGCAGAGGCTTGGCAGGACGCTGGATGAGCTGCGGGAAAAGTATGGGGAAGACTGCATTATGCGCGGTGTGTTCCTGAACGGACAGATCTGCCACATGTCCGGCGGAATCGGCCGTGAGAAGCAGACGGTGGATTATGAAAAAGAGTTGAAGAAAGTAAGGTGAGATAAATGAGGATTCCGGTGGATGTCATCGCCGCCTTTAATACGATCGGAAAGATAAAGCCCAGCTATATACGGCTGGAGGAAAATCATGAACTGTGTACCTGCAGGATTGAGCGTATCTGCTATACGAAGGAGGACCGGACAGCCGGAACCCGCCGGATGGAATTTGTCTGCATGGTGGAAAGAAAGGAATGCCTGCAGCAGATCCGGCTGTTTTATTATCTTGAATCCAATAAATGGATGATCGAAGAGGAGGAAGTATGCTGCTGAAATATGAAAACCTGACAATCAGAAGGGGACGCTATGGAATATGATCTGACTGTGAAGCAGGCGAGAATGCTGCTTTTACGCAAGCAGGGACTTCTGGGAGACTATCGTTTTGAAATGCGGCAGGATTGCAGAACTGTAGAATGGGAAGGATTGTGATGGAGTACATACCTGCAAGTACGATTGTTTCGAGAACGAAAAAGCCGGGAAACTGGTTTGGCATCGAGTACAACATGAACATTTATAAAGGTTGCTGCCACGGCTGCATTTACTGTGACAGCCGTTCTTCCTGTTATCGGATCGGGGAATTTGATGTAGTAAAGGCCAAACAGAACGCTCTGGAGATAATCCGGGATGAGTTAAGGCGTAAGAGCGCCGGCGTGATCGGTACGGGGGCGATGAGCGACCCTTATAATCCTTATGAGAAGGAACTGCTGCTGACCAGGCATGCGTTGGAGCTGGCGGATGCCTTTGGCTTTGGCATGGCCATCGCCACAAAGAGTACCCTGATCACACGTGATACCGATATCCTTTCGGATATCGCGGAGCATTCTCCTGTGCTGTGCCAGATTACCATAACAACATCCCGCGACGATCTGGCGGAGAAGATTGAGCCCGGGGTTCCTCCTTCATCCAAACGGTTTGAGGCGGTCCGGCGCCTTGCGGACGCGGGGATCTTTACGGGCATCCTGCTGATGCCGGTGCTGCCCTTTCTGGAGGATTCACCGGAGGATATCCGCGAACTGGTGCGGATGGCAGAGGAGAGCGGCGCAAGATTTATCTATCCCTATTTTGGAGTGACGCTGCGGCAGAACCAGCGGGATTGGTTCTTAGAAAAGCTGCAGGAAACGTTTCCCGGGCAGGGGCTGGCGGAGAAGTATCTGGAACGGTATGGCAGCCGCTATCGCTGCCAGAGTCCCAGAGCGCGGACGCTTTTTGGGATACTGCAGGAGGAATGTGAGAAGCGGGGGATTTTGTGGGATATGAAGGACATCACACATGCGTACAGGAAGAATTACCGCCTGATGTGATCAGAATAGTATTGTTACCTGACTATGTTAAGTAAATATCCCAGTTCCTCATCGGGTGATGGATTTGTGAAGTTGTAAGTCAGAGGCAGAAAACAAGGATGATGTGCGTAACATGCAGAAAAGCCGGCGGGATTTCCGTATAGACGGATTCTCTTCGGCTTTTTCTCTGCAGGAGAGGGAGAGACTGAACTAAAATAATGGGACATGATACAAAATTGAGGCATATTTTTATAAATGCAAATTTGATATAGTAAAAGCGGAATTGCATGGACGGCCGGATTGCTTAACCGGTCAATCAAATGAAGGAGGAAAAACATGAAGAAAAGGTGGATGAGTACCCTGACGGCAGTTACTGCAGCGCTGACTATCTGGGCAGGCAGCTTAAATGTCTGCCAGGCGGCAACCCCGGAGGAGCTGGGAACAAAGTATCCGAATCTGGACGGGGATAAGTGGAGCCTGTGCTGGAGCGATGAGTTTGACGGAACCGCGCTGGATACAGGCAAATGGAATTATACTGTCGGAGGCGGCGGATTTGGAAACAATGAGCAGCAATATTACACGTCTAATGCGGAAAATGTGCGGCTGGAAAACGGCATGCTGGTCATACAGGCGGTGCCGGGCAGCTACGGCGGAGAGAATTATACATCGGCAAAGTTAACGACTCTGGGGAAGGCTGACTGGACTTACGGGAAATTTGAGTTCCGGGCGAAGCTGCCCAAAGGCCAGGGGTTGTGGCCGGCGATTTGGATGCTGCCCTCGGATTCCGATGTATACGGCGGTGAGTGGCCCATCAGCGGTGAGATAGATATTATGGAGTATAAGGGAAGTGAACCGAATACGGCGCTCGGTACGCTGCATTACGGAAATCCATGGGTATATAATACCGGATACTACTATCTTAACGGCACAGAGTCTTTTGCCAATGACTTTCATACCTTTTCCATGGAATGGCTTCCCGGAGAATTCCGTTGGTATGTGGATGGCAACCTGTACCAGATTCAGAAGGATTGGTACAGCGTGGATACAGACGGAACTCAATACGCTTATCCGGCTCCATTTGACCGGGATTTTTATCTGATGCTGAATCTTGCGGTGGGCGGCTTTTTTCCGGGAGACCCGGACACATCAACATGGACCGCGGATACCTTTGAGATTGATTATGTCAGAGTATATGAGTATACAGGAAATTATGAAGAGGCGGCCGGACAGGGACAGATTCCCTTTGTGAATCTGCTGACGAATTCCGGGTTTGATAACGGGATGGACGGCTGGACTGCCTGGACAGAGAACGGTTCTGTATTCCAGGTGGAGGATGGGGCATTAAAAGCGGATATTTATACGACGCTTCCAAATACCTGGTCGACACAGCTGTATCAGAACGCTGAAATTGTGACCGGAACGGCATACCGCCTGGACTTTGATATGAAAGGAACAATGGAGCGCCCTGTGACGGTGGGTCTGGAAGGCGCCGGCAATGCGCCGCTTTTTGCGCGGACGGTTACGGCGGGGACGCAGTGGCAGCATTATTCCTTTGATTTTGTGCCGCTGTCCGGCTGCAGCAATGCAAAACTTCTTTTTTTCCTCGGAAATGTGGATGGCGCGGTGAACAGCGCGCACAGCCTTTATTTTGACAATATTACCTTGATGCCGGTGACAGAGGAAGAGCGGGTGGTAAACGGGGATTTTGACGGAAACCTGGACGGCTGGACGACCTGGACGGAAAACGGAAGTGTCTATAGCTATGACAGCACTTTGGGATGTTTTTCAGCCTATATGCCGACTGTTCTGCCCAACGCCTGGTCTTCACAGCTCTATCAGAACATAGATGCATCTGCGACGGGAACCTATACCATCTGTTTTGACATAAAAAGCAGCATTGCCCGGCAGATCACGGTGGCGCTTGAGAAAGAAGGGGTATCCCCTGCATTGAATCAGACGGTGAATGTGACAGATACATGGAGCACACAGAGATTTACATTTACGGGAGGCTCCGCCTTTAGCGGGGCGAAACTGGTGTTTATGTTGGGAAATGTTGGAGATACGGCAAATACGGCGCATACGGTACAGATCGATAATGTAAGCGTGGTAAAAAATCCTTAAACGCCGTGGCATGTGAAAATGGGAAACCGTAATACAACAGCCGTTTACCGGTAAAGTAGGGTATAACGAAACAGCGGGCAGCCGTTTTAAAGGCCGTCCGCTGTTTCGTTTCACCTCGGGGTATCCGCCTCTTGGTATACTCTGATATAATCCAACACAAATTCACCGGGCAGGGCCTGTTCCTCCACATACCCGGAAGCCTCCGTATCAAACCATCCGCCGATGGCCAGATTGATCAGCAGATAGAAAGGCCGGTCAAAGGGCTGCGGATAAGAGATTCCATCTGTGAAAGATTCCCAGCACGAGGCAGAGGCGTATTCCTGTCCGTCCATCTTCCATGACAGAACTCCCTCCCTCCAGATCAGTTCATAAATATGAAAACGGCAGACGGTATCTCCTTCGGGCAGACGGAAGCAGTATTCCTGATGCGTCTTATCAGGCGAGACGCCTCCATAGTGGATGGTGCTAAAGACCCTGTCCGGCAGGCGGCCTTTGACCTCCAGGATATCGATTTCGCCGGAAGCGGCCCAGGGCCCGTAGGCGCTGTCTTCCGGCATCATCCATACGGCAGGCCACAGACCTGTGCCGGCGGGACATCTTGCGCGTATCTCCACCCTGCCGTAACAGAAGGAGAAGCGTCCACGGGTATCGATACGGGCGGAGGTATAAGCACAGCGCTTTTGCAGCTGCGGCGGGGACAGTTCCTGTCTGGCGGCGATATGCAGACAGCTTTCCTGAAGCCACAAATTTTTAGGAGAATCGGTATAATACTGCAGTTCATTGTTGCCCCACCCGGCGGCAACGGGCCGCCCTTTCTCATCTGCACTCCAGTTTCCATATCGGTAATTCCATTTCGTGGAATCCAGGGATGCCGTATCAAAATGATCTTCCCATATCAGTCGTTCTTCAGTCATATGCGGTGTATCCTTTCTTTTATAGAATTCTGTCATCATTGTCATCAGTCTATTGAAGTTTGGGGCGGCTGTCAAGCAAACCCAAAATTTTGGGATACGATCCAAAATACAGGTGTTTTTTTGAACCTCCCTTTTTGATAGACTGGTAACAGGAGGAGGGAAGAGATGATGAATAATAAATCCAGACGAAAGCTGTTCTGCAAGCAGTGGCAGCTGCAGAGCATGGTGATACCGGGTATAGCATGGATGCTGGTCTTTTGTTATATCCCCCTGTTGTATCTGATCATTGCTTTTATGGATTACAACATTGCGGTACATCTGTTTGAAAATGAATGGGTATGGCTGAAACATTTTAAGGCGTTTCTGTCTGACGACAGATTCTGGCGGTCAGTAAAGAACACACTGGGAATGAGCGCATTAAGAATCTGTATCGGTTTTCCGATCCCGATACTGTTCGCATTGCTGCTCAACGAGATCCGCAGTCCGAAGTTCAAAAAGGCAGTACAGACTATTTCCTATCTTCCCCACTTTATTTCCTGGGCGATTTTCGGGGGAATTTTGTTAAACTGGCTTTCGGAAAGCGGAATCGTCAACCAGTTGATGGTGGGGCTGGGACTGCAGAGCAAGCCGATGCTTTACAATGCCGATCCGGATAAGTTCTGGGGAATCGCATTTGTATCGGATACGGTTAAGGAAATGGGCTGGAGCGCGATCATCTATCTGGCGGCCATATCCGGCATTGATCCGGGCCTGTATGAGGCGGCGGAACTGGACGGCGCAAACCGTTGGCAGAAGATGTGGCATATCACCGTACAGTGTATACGGCCAACCATTGCGATCCTGTTCATACTGGGCGTCAGCAACTGCCTGGGAAGCAATTTCGATCAGATTTTCTTTATGAAAAATTCGGCAAACATGCCCAAGGCGGAAACCATAGATCTGTATATTTACAATATGGGTCTGGGGCAAGGACGGTATTCCTTTTCCACGGCAGTCCTGTTTTTCAGGAGCATTATCGCCTTCGGCCTGCTGCAGTTGTGCAATTTCGTATCGAAAAAGCTGACCGGCGAGAGCATTATATAGGAGGGTTCGTATGAAAGGCAAATTAAAGAAGAAGGCCTGTAAGCCCTTTGATTATTTTCTGATGATCATCATGCTTCTGGTTTGTTTTATTACGCTGTATCCGATGTGGTACATTGTGGCCAATTCCCTTGCGGCCGCCGATTCCGCATCGCTGGGTGCCACCGCGTGGTGGCCTTCCTCTGTAAGCTTTGACAGCTATAAGGTGGTATTTCAAAATGAGTATATTGTCAGCGGATTTTTGGTGACGATTGCAAGAACTGTGATCGCTACGGCGGCCCATGTCATCTTCACCGCGGTGGTGGCCTACGGTTTGAGCAGGCCACAGCTGGTGGGCCGTAAGCTGTATATGAAAATTGCCATGATCACGATGTTTTTTAACGGCGGTCTGATTCCCAATTTCATTCTGATGCTAAAGCTGCACCTTTACAATACTTTTTGGGTCTTTGTGATTCCGGGCATGTTCACCTTTTATGATATGATCATTTTTATCAGTTTTTTTAGGACTATTCCGGACAGCCTGCTGGAGAGCGCCAAGATCGACGGCGCTTCGGAATACAAAATATTCTGGAAGATACTGCTGCCTAACTGCAAGGCGGTCATTGCCACTATCGTATTATTTGCCGGTGTATACCACTGGAACGATTATTATCAGGGTATCATTTATATCAGAAATAAATCTTTGCAGCCGCTGCAGACCATCCTGTATAAGCTGCTGGCGGAAAGTTCCATGACGACGCAGCAACAGCAGGCCATGCTGGCACTGGGCGGCTCCACACCATCGGTGACGATCAAATTCGCTTCCATGGTTGTGGCGACTCTGCCGATTATCTGTATCTATCCGTTCATCCAGAAATATCTGGTGAAAGGGGTTATGATCGGAGCAATAAAAGGATAAAGAAGGAGGAGAAGTAACATGAAAAAATGGAAAAGAATCACAGCGGCAGCTCTGGCGGCGGTCATGATGTTATCATTGACCGCCTGTAAGAAGGACGGCAGCAAGGACGCTGACAGCACACAGACCGGACAGGCGGAAACTTCTGCTGCTGTCACCGAAGGCAGCCGTGAGGAAACAACGGCAGCAGGCAGCGAAGCCGATGCAGCGCAGCCTGCATGGAAGAGCAATACGGATCCGGTGGATCTGTCCTGGTTTGTGGGCGCATCGTGGTACCCCTATACCTGGGGCGACAGCTTGGTATCCAGGAACATAACTGAAAAGACAGGCGTCAATGTGGAAATCGTTACGCCCACCGGCGATGTCAATGAGGAACTGTCATTGCTGATGATCAGCGGAGAACTGCCGGATTTGATTTCTCTGGGAAGCTGGGAGAGCAGCTACAGCAAGCTGTATGAAGGCGGCTATGTCTATGCATTAAATGAGCTGGCAGACCAGTATGATCCTTATTTCTATAAGGTGGTGGATGGCAGTGTGATCAAATGGCATACCAAGGAAGACGGCAACCTCTACGCAATCCCTAACGATGCTTATGGAGAGGAACAGATGGCCGAGACCGGCATGACCGCGGCGACCCAGACATTTCTGGTGCGCAAGGATCTGTATGAAGATATGGGATCACCGGACATGACGACGCCGGAAGGCTTTCTGGAAGCGCTGCGCCTGCTGAAAAGCGATTACAGCACCTACAAGGGAGAGGCGATCACCCCGTTTTATGCCCAGGGCGGTTCCGGCTATGGGCTGTCCACCTTCCTGCAGAATTTCCTTGCCGTGCCATATGAAGTGGAGGGAACACTGTATGACAGGCTGACCGATGAGGATTATATCCAGTGGCTGAAGATGTTTCGGCAGGCATATGAGGAAGGTTTGATGGGAATCGACTACCTGGTGGATTCTGAAGACCAGGTGACGGAGAAGGCCAATAACGGACGGTATTTCTGTATGCTCCGAGAGTGGAGCGGCATGCAGGAGGCCAATACCATCCTGGCACAGAGCGAGAACCCTGACAGCTATTACATCGCGGTGGACGGACCGTCCAATGCAAAAAAAGACGCCCCGTTAATCTTTCCCGGGTCTTTGGACGGCTGGATGTCCTGCTTTATAAGCAAAAACTGTAAAAATCCTGACCGTGCTATCGCATTTTTAACTTACTTAAGCAGTGAAGAAGGCCAGATGGATATGTTTTTGGGCGTTGAGGGAGAAACCTATGATGTGACGGATGGAAAACCTGCTTTAAAACAGGAGTTCATTGACATGATGACCACGGACTTTGACGGTTTTTCCAATCAGTACGGTTTGTGCGATACCTACTGGATGCTTCGCAACAGCGTGATTGTGGATCAGTGGAGGCCGGCTTCAGAACCCTATATCCAGCAGATGAGCGACTGGGCCGATGCGCATGCCTACATCGAAGGCGGCATCTATAATAACCTGGATCCGACCGGCGACAGCGATGCGGCGATTGCTTCCACCCGCATCAATCAGAAGTGGGAAGAAGTTTTGCCGGAACTGATCACCGCTGCCACAGAGGAAGAGTTCGACCGTATCTTCAGCGAGTTTCTGGAAGCCAGAGACAGCTACGGCTATGAACAGGTAGTAAACTATAAACAGAACCTGCTGAATGAACGCCGCATCAAGATGGCGGATTAAACCATGGGGGCGCTGCAGAGAAGGGAAATCCTTTTGCAGCGCCCTTGTCATTTGCAGGGATCACACTGCGGCGGCAAGGAGGGAATAGTCAGAGGGCCGCAAATATGCTACACTGATAAAAAGAAAACAGGAGGCGCACGAATCGTGCGTACGGGAGTTCGGCTCATGAAGCATATTTATGGATGGATGCAAAGAAAATACCGCAAATCCGGACTGGCAACCAAGATCGTGGCGCTGCTGGCTGTGATTGTCCTGGCCCCTGCGGCCGCCGTGACGGTATTCTGGGTGCAGAGAGAAGCAGGGCAGGTCTATGAAAAGGCACAGCTTCAGTGCCTGGCAATTGTGGAACAAGCGGCTAAGGATGTGGCGGGCAACCGCAGCCTGATCGAGAATACGGTACTTATAGCCTTAAATCAAAAGGATTTTCTGAAATTCTGCAGCGGCGATATGAGCGCGGACGGGCTTAGCCTGGTTAAATTCAGCCAAAATGAATTAAAGGGCATGAGATATATTTTTCAGAGCAACAGCCTGATTGATTCCGCCAGCTTTTATTTCTATAATGAAGGGCTGTATGAAATCTGGGACACCATATACAGCTATGATCGTTTTGAAAATGCCGGCTTTGCAGAGCGCCTGCATGAGGAGCGGGGAAGCATCTTTCTGCTGGACGGCATCACGCCGAAGGGCAGGGGGTACGCCTGCTGCTATCATGAGGTATATCTGGATACGACCTGTATAGGAGTACTGGAAATCCGGATGCAGGCAGAGGATTTCCTGAATAAGTCCGGGGATATCTGGACAGAGGAGGGCGGGTATACCCTGCTTCTGGACGGCGAGGGGCGGTGTTTGTTTACACAGCCGGATGGAGAAGTGCCGGATCGGGATACGCTTCTTGCCATCAGCCGGCAGTTTCTGGAGGATGTGTCGAAGGAAAGCTTTGAGGTGCGGACAAAGGAGGGCTGGTATTATGGGGCCTGGCAGTATCTGGACGGCCTGGATGCCTACGCGGTCCGCTGTGTCGAAAAACAGTCTCTGATGGGCGGGATCTACCGCAGTGTTTTTATGGCGCTTGGCTTTGTGCTTTTGGTGCTGGCTGCGATCTATCTGATTGCCAGCCTGATCTACCGCAGGATGCTGTCCCGCTTAAACGTCCTGACGTCTTCCATGCGCCAGGTTCAGGACGGGCATCTTGAGGTGCGGGTGAAGGCACGTGAGGACGGAGACGAACTGGATGAACTGGGAAATCATTTTAACCGCATGCTGTCCCGTATGGAGGGGCTGATTACGGAAAATGTGGAAAGGGAAACGGCGGCGATCAATGCGGAGCTCAATGCGCTGCAGAGTCAGATCAACAGCCATTTCCTTTATAATGCGCTGGAGAGCATCCGTATGATGGCGGAGGTGAAGAGCGAAACGGAGATAGCGGATACCATCATAGCCCTGGGCGGACTGCTGCGCTACAACATGAGCTGGGAATCCAGGACTGTAACGCTGCGGGAAGAGATCGCCAGCATAGAGCGGTATATTTATTTCGTCAATATGATCTATGAATTTGATGTGCAGCTTAAGGTGAGGCTTGAAGAAGAAATTTTGGACACCGAGATTCCCAAGCTGTGCCTGCAGCCCTGCGTGGAAAACAGTGTGGTGCATGGGATGGCGCCGGAGAGCAGACAGCTTCATATCACGGTCAGCGCCGTAGAAAATGGCAAGGTGCTGGTACTTCAGGTGCTCGATGACGGAAGGGGAATTGAGCGAGGGCTGTTAAACCGTCTTAATGCTGTCCTGGAAGGCGTGTCGGATGAAAATGTGCGGACAGGAAACAGCGGAATCGGAATCGCTAATGTTCACAAACGGCTGCAGATGAATTACGGCAGGGAGTACGGAATCGTCCTGCAGAGTGAAGAGAACGCATATACGCTGATCAAGGTGGTCATGCCCTATGAAAAGAAAAAATTGGGAGGCTGGTAAGGATGTTTCGTATACTGGTGGTGGATGATCAGGCCAGAATCAGAGAAGGCATGCGGACGATTCTGTTAAAAAGGCAGGAAACTATGGAGATTGAGACCGCAGCCAACGGACTGGAGGCGTTGAGCGTCCTTCAGAGAAAGAAGATCCATCTCGTGATCACGGATATCCGCATGCCGGATATGGATGGGATTGCGCTGATGGAATCGGCGGCGCGCTATTATCCCGATATTCCGTTTGTAGTGGTGAGCGGATACGACGATTTTTCTTATGCTCAGAAGGCGATTGAGTACGGCGCCAGGGCGTATCTGTTAAAGCCTCTGGAACGGACGGCGCTTTTACAGGCTGTGGATCGGATATACGGAGAATATTGTGTGGGCAGGACGAAACAGGAACCGGAGCTTAAGGATGGCATTTTCACACAGATGCTTTCTTATTTGAAAGGAACCGGAGCGAATCCGGCGCTTGTACAAAAACTGAAAAGAGATCATTCCTTTTTGGAGCAGGACTACAGGGTGGCTTTGTTCGGCTTCCCCGAGAGGGAGCTGGACATGCAGGAAGAGGGAATCCGCCTGCGCCTTTCGATTCTTCTGGAGCGGGAGACGGACGGGGTGCCGCATCTATTGGTAAAGGGGGAACGGGAGCTGGTGCTGCTGTGCGGCGTTTGGGTAAAGCCGGAGGCATGGATGGGAGAGATACGCCGCTTTTTTCCGGGAAGCGCGGCAGTCAGCGGCGTTTATTCCGGTATTGGACAGCTTCAGACCGCCTATGTACAGGCAAGAGAGATTGGGATCCACCATTTCCTTTTTCCCGGAAAAGACTGCCTGATGCCGGAAGATTTGCTCGGGCTGAAGAGCGATTTCACTATCCCCTACCATGAGGTGGAGCGGATCGGTGACCTGATGGGCTCATGTGAAGATGCGGATATTGCTGACTATATCAGCCGGATCTTTGACAGAAGCGTACTGTGCCGTTACCGGATCGGATATACTCTGGCGCTGTGTGATACGCTGTACCGGAGCCTGCGCGCCATCGAGGCGCCTCTGCGTGAGGCAGGGATGGAAGCTGGTCTGGATATGCGCAAGACAAACAGCCCCATGGAATATTTCTCCATGAGAGAATATCTGTTGTCGCTGCAGGAAAAGATGCTTCGGCTGCATCATCTGGTGTATGAATACAAAAAGGCCTATCGCGAAAATGCAGAGCTGGAAAAGGCCATTGCCTACATACGGAATAATTATCATAAGCAGCTGACGCTGGCCATGGTCTCCAACGATGTTTCACTGAATTACGCTTATTTTTCCAATGTGTTCCGAAAATACACCGGCAAGACCTTTATGGAATATCTCCGGGATATCCGTATGGAGGAGGGAAAACGACTGCTTTCCAAAACGGATCAGAGGATTGCGCAGATCGCAGAAAAGGTGGGATATGACAGCTATAAGAGCTTTTCCCGCGCGTTTAAGGAATCGGTGGGCATCACACCGGCTGAATACCGCAGGAAGAAACAGATCATGAAACAGGAGAATTAAGAGATGGAAGAAATGAAGACTGTAATAGAGGATTACGCAAGGAAACCGGTTTTTGCCAGCTTCCTTCCGGGTATCGCCGGCTTAAAGGGGATTCCTGTCTGGTGTTTATATGTGAACCGGGGGCAGGGTATCGCCAGTTTTGGCACGGAGGATAAAGATCACAGCATCATGGAGTTTAGTCCTGCCCATCAGGCCTGGCAGAATGTGAAGCGTACGGGTTTCCGTACGTTTATCCGCAGCGGCGGCGCATTTCTGGAACCTTTTCAAAGTGAATGCGCGGGCCAGAGAATGACGGTTTCGATGAATGGGCTGACAGTTTCGGAGCACAACACAGAGTGGGGGCTTGATACGCAGGCGGAGTATTATATCCTCCCGGGTGAGCCAATCGGCGCTCTGGTGAGAAGACTGACCGTGACGAATACCGGGACGCAGGAGCAGGAACTGGAACTGCTGGACGGAATGCCGGCTGTAGTGCCCTATGGGGTTAACCAGTGGACGATGAAAAACATGCTCCAGACCGGTAAGGCGTGGATGAAGGCCGAGATTCTGGAAAACCTGCCATATTACCGGGTACGGGCCAGCATGGAGGATACGGCTGATGTGGGCAGGGTGGAAGCCGGCAATTTCTCTCTGGCAGTGGACGGGGAAGGAAAGCGTCTGTTACCTGTTGTCGATACGGAGCTGGTTTTTGATTATGATACTTCGCTGGAACAGCCTGTCGGTTTTCTGAAAAAAGGCCTGGAGGGCCTGATGTCTGCCGTGCAGAACTGTGAGAATCAGGTTCCATGCAGCTTTTATGGAACGAAGGCCCGGCCTTTGCCCGGTAAAAGTGTGATGATCTGCCAGATGATCGGACGGGCGGAAAGCCGGGAAGTCCTGGGGCGCTTTGCGGGAAAGAAGTTCGGCCCGCAGTACTTCACAGAAAAAAAGAAAGAGGCGGACGTGCTCGTCTGGCGGATGACAGACCGGGTGGAGACACACACGGGAAATCCGGTATTTGACGCTTACTGCCGTTATACCTATATGGATAATGCCCTGCGGGGCGGGTATCCGATGCCTATAGACGGTGACAGGGTATTCTATGCGTACTCCCGCAAGCATGGGGATCTGGAACGGGATTATAACTATTTCTCAATGCGGCCAGAGTTCTATTCACAGGGAAACGGAAATTTCCGGGATGTGAACCAGAACCGCCGCTGCGATGTGAGCCTTTCCCCTTTTGTAGGAACTGCCAACATCCGTATATTTTACGAATTACTCCAGCTGGACGGCTATAATCCGCTGCAGCTGGAGCCGGTATCCTGGCGGCTGGAGAAAGAGCGGTGCGGCGCGCTTGAAAAGCAGCTTAAAAGCGGAGAGAGTCCGTTGCTGCCATTTCTTATGACGGATTTTACTCCCGGACAGCTGTACGGGCGTATGGAAAAGCTGGGGATTTCCGAAAAGAGGCAGGATGAATTGTTCTCTGCCGTTATGAAGGAGTCATGGGAACATCACCCCGCCAGCTTCAATGAGGGATACTGGAGCGATCATTGGACCTATAATCTGGATCTGGTGGAAGACTATCTTAGCATCTATCCGGAGCAGGAAGAAGCGCTGCTGTTTGAGACTTCCTATACCTGGTATGCGGCAAAGGCCTGTATACAGGAAAGAAGGAAGCGCTATGTAAAGACAGCAGGCGGCATCCGGCAGTATGGAACTCTGACAAAAAGGACTGTCCGGCGGCAGGAAGAAATGGGGATGTCCGACGGCCGGCTGCTTTGCTCCGCCCTGATAGAAAAAATGATTCTGCTGTGCGGATTAAAATATGCCGCCCTGGATTTCTATGGGATGGGCATTGAGATGGAGGGCGGCAAGCCGGGCTGGTACGACGCGCTAAACGGTCTGCCGGGCCTGCTGGGTTCCTCCATGGCGGAGACCGTCGAGCTGGAGCGCCTCATGGATTATGTGCTGCGCTGTCTTCATGTATATGACCGGACGGTCGTGCTGCCGGAAGAACTGAATCACCTGCTGTCAGAGCTGGCCCGCATTACGGAGGAGGAAATGGCCAGTCTCTCGCGGGAGGGAGCGCAGATGTCCTTCTGGAACCGGATAAATGATGCGAAGGAAAGATATCGCCGGTCCGTTTATGCCGGTCCTGCCGGAGTGGGATGCCCGATGAGGACAGCAGAGGCGGCGCGGCTCATCGATACCTGCCGCCGGGCTGTTCGGATCGGAATTGAAAAAGCACGCGCCGGGAGGCCGGTAATCCCTACCTATTTTTATTATGAAGTGACCGGCTATGAGGAAGATGAGGCGGGAATTCTGCCCTTAGCTGTCACACAGAAGGAGATCCCTCTGTTTCTGGAAGGGCCGGTTCATCTCCTAAAACTGCCCTACAGCCTTAAGGAGAAGGCGGGGATCGCAAGGGCGGTAAAGGAGAGCTGTCTGTATGACCGCAGACTTTCTATGTATAAAGTAAACGGTCCTCTTCAGGAAGCCACCTATGAGCTGGGCCGGGCCGCCGCTTTTACTCCTGGATGGCTGGAAAATGAGTCTGTCTGGCTGCATATGGAATATAAATATCTGCTGGAGCTTTTACGGTCCGGTCTGTATGAGGAATTTTCGGAAGCCTTTTACCGCGCGGCGGTGCCGTTTCTCGATCCGGAAACCTATGGAAGGAGTGTCCTGGAGAACAGTTCCTTTATTGCGAGCAGCAGCAATCCCAACGCCCGGATACACGGCAGAGGGTTTGTGGCCCGTCTTAGCGGATCGACCGCAGAATTCTTGCATATGCGCAAGGTAATGCTGTTCGGGGAAAAGCCCTTCACGTCGGAGAACGGTCATCTTATGCTGACTTTTAGACCTTTGCTGCCGGATTATCTGACCCGGGAAACACAGGAGGTATCGGCTGTATTTCTGGATACGGTCAGAGTGGTGTATGAGGTGCAGGGGGGAAAGGCCTATGTGCCGGGGCATTACCGGGTACATGTAAGCCGGCTGCTGTATCCGGACGGCCGGACAGAAGAGATATCCGGCGCGAGGATTGAGGGAAAACAGGCAGAAGCGGTGCGGGCCGGACAGGTCCGGGAGATCCGGGTGCGGCTCGAAATATCAACAAAGGGAGTCCGGCCATCGCTCCCGGCATAATCCTGTCCAATGGAAGCAGCGTTAACTCTGTCAGGGCACTGAGCGCCTTGTTTCCATCATGATTTCTTTATCCGCCTGTTCACATTGAAAATAAAAATTCGAACAGTCGTAATAAAGAACGGAAGTGTCCCTTTTAACGATGGAATTGCTTTGGATAATCAGAAATTACAAGTAAAGTTGACGGATGCGGGATTGTACCTTATAATATGTATATATAACTTTTATAAAAATAAAACTATTTACAAAGTATGTGTATTATTAATAAACTAAGTAATAAAGAGGCAGGTGATACGAATTGTTTGTGATAGAGTGAAATGTTTATAGCAATTTAAATCTGTATTCTTATTGCAGAGGAGGATTAGTATGACGAAAAAATTATATTTTCTATGTGTTGTTCTTATTGGCATTTGGCTGCTCTCTTCGTGTAATAAGCAGCATAATGCTACGCAGGAGTTATGGAATGGAGAATTGGAGGATTTCTTTTTTAAAGAACAGGACTTACAAATGGGCTGGGTTACTCCTTTTGAGCCTATAGAAGAATGCTTCAATAAGGAAAATATTCCAGAAGATCTTACATACACTGAATTGGATGATAAAATTATTTTTGAGCATTATTTTGAAGATGTTAAGCGTACCGGGTGGATCGTATATGTACAAAATGAAGGCCAGGTTACTGGCTGTGATATAATCTTTGCAGAAAAGAATCAGGATGAATATACAGCACTGTGCGAGAGTACAAACTCAATGGTTGGGACAGCGGTAGCTGAAGCGGAAAAAGCCGAAAGGAACAATGCAGTTGATTTAAAAATATCCCCTTATACCTATCAGGATATTACGGATGAAGCCGGTGCCGTTAATATAGGGTGGGATTTTTATCATAATGGTAAACAGGCTTTTGGAATACACACAATTAGTATGCTTCCTATGGAGGGGGACTACTTAGAAATCGATGGTCTGGCGGGCTGCTATTTGAGGTTGATCAGAATCGTATTGTTACCTGACTATGTTAAGTGAATATCCCAGTCTCTCATTGGGTGATAGATTAGTGAATTTGAGTTCCGGGAGGGAAGCTATAGAACTTGATTTCGTTCCATAACTTCCCTTTTACACATAGATAGTCTATGCATTATTAAAGACTTTCTTCATAGAAAATAAACATCCTTTTTGGATGCGTTTCCCGCCCCTTTAAATTCTATGAACAGAATCATAGTAATTTTTCTCGTAGTTTAGCAGCAACCATTTCTGAATACTCGCTTTTTTCATTTGGATAATTCCAACTAAATCCATCATTATCATATCTTGGGAATACATGAAAATGAGCATGACCATAGTCACAAAACTTACCGCCATTCTGTATGATACTGTACCCTTCATTCCCATATACTTCTTTATATGCCTTGACAATCTTCTTAGTAACCCTGATGATGTCTAAAATCACATCGTCCGATAATTCATCTATAGTATCACAATGTATCTTTGGAACTATAAGAACATGCCCTTCATGAATTGGATCCATGTCAAGAAAGATTACTGTATGCTCACTTTTATGCACGATATGTGCCGATAATTCGTTGTTAATTATTTTGCAAAAATCACACATGATATCAAATCCTTTCTGGGTTTTGTATCTTCAATATATTATGATGTTATATTTTATCATAAAACACTATCCCATTAAAGCCTTTTTCAGCTTATAAGATAATCAAAAAAGTCGAGAAAACCTCTGCGCGGTATGATATACTGATACCACTTCATGAAGAATAAAAAACAGGGGTGCGGTTGTGGATTATTACATTACGATATGGACTGTGATCGTGTTTGTCGAAAACAGGCTTCAAACCGGTTTTGAATATGCAGAGCTTGAAAAGGCAACCGGATTTTCACTGTCATATCTGCGGGCAGTATTTGCAAAGCTTACTGGACAGTCCTTGTCCCGCTATGTTTTAAACCGTAAGATTGCCAACGCTGCGTTTGAGATCGCCCATAGCGGGCAGAGCATTTTAAGCATAGCGGCTAAGTACGGTTTTTCAAATCCGGATTCCTTTACAAGGGCGTTTCGGCGTGTTACCGGTCTTAATCCCAATGAGTTCCGGAAACGGAAGAAAACGGTTGGGCATATCAAGCTGTGCGCCGGGGTATATGGGGTTTCGGTAAAATCGGAAAACGGTGAGGCATGTAAGAAAATTCCAAAAAGAGAGGTTTATATGAATAACGATCAAGAGCAAAAGCATGTGAATAAAGAAAGTGCTGTCTTATACGGTGTTCCGAAAGTCCATTACGGAGCTTTCGGCGGCTGTACTCCCTTTCCTGTCTGTCTGAAAGCCGTTGCAAACTATATGGGCATGACTTTGGACTATGAGGATGCCATCGTCCAGTGCGGCGCTGCATTTCGGCTCGTGTGGGATACAACGGCGTGGAATGGCGGCAATGTGGACGTGCTGTGGGCCTTCGACGAGCCGATGACAGTATATAGAAAAGGCATTGAAGCCCTCGGATGTGAGTTTAAGCTGCTTGAAAGGGCTGGGACAGTAAAAACACCGGAAGATGACCGCAGGATGAAGGATGATTTTATTTCTTTTATTAAAGAAAATATCAACAAAGGGGTTCCTGTCATCGCTCTCGGCATAATCGGCCCGCCGGAAGCGTGCGTAATAACAGGCTACCGTGATGGCGGAAATACGCTGCTGGGATGGAACTGCTTCCAGGACAGCCCTGAATACACGTCAAGCGTAACGGTTGATGAATCAGGATATTTCATCACCTCCTCATGGTGGGAAAACCGGGATACCGTGGCGGTGATGGCCATAGGTGAAAGTACGGGTGAAAGAAAACCTCTGAAAAGCATCATAGAAACAGCGATGGAAGCGCTTAACGGCAGGCAGGCCGGCAAATTCGCGAAGGGCATAAACGCCTATGACGCATGGAAAAAGGCGATATTGGACGACAGCCAGTTCAGCAAGGATATGGTTCGCTCCCGGATGGCGGAGCGGCTGATGTGCCAGGGGGATGCGGTGGACTGCCTTTCGGACGGACGGGGAAATGCCCATAAATATTTTAAAAAGCTGGCCGATAAAAATCCGGAGCAGCCACTGCTTCGACAGATCGCGGAGCAGTTTGCCGCATCGGCCGACTGTGCCCAGAAGATGTATAAAGCTCTGGGCGGCTGGGAGCGCGGAGAAAAACCGCTGCAGGCGCTTGCGAGGCGTGAGGTGCGCGAGGAGATCGGCAGGTTGATTGACGAAAGCAGGGCAGCTGATGTGAGAGCACTGGAATTGATGCGGGAATTATTTGAGATACTGTGACGGTGACACAAAAAAGGTGTCAGGATTGGTGAGCGGGTATTCAGTACTGGCTTACCAATCCTGGTGCCTTTTATTATATTAGAGTTTCTGGTTTGGCGAAAGAAAATCATATCTATATTTGGTTAATGATATAATGCTGATATAATTGTAAATAAAAAGTTGACGATTATAGGATCGTATTATATACTATATACATAAAACTTTTATAAAAATAAAAAATTATAATTGATATGGGGTAGGAATTTACCATAACGGTAAACAGGTGTGAAAGCGGATGTAATCAAATGAAGAGATCTATTTGTTTTCTTGCGATTGTTTTATGTATCTGTTTAGATGCATGTTCGGCTCATGCCACTGATTCATATACTTATAGTCCGAGCATAAATACTCCTGTTATACGGATGTACAGGGAAAAAGTATCGGCCTGCGACTTGGATATATGTGAGTATAGCAGTGCGCACAACATCCGTATATATAATATGGATGAAGGCAGCCTTATATCTCCTCCGTTTGCGATAGAGGATAATGATAAAATAATCAGACTGCTTAAGCTGCGGGATGGGTGGATCTATGTATTAAACAGTGATGACGAAGTGCGTCTGGTTAAAAGAGATGCAGAGGGAGATGTAATCTATGATACAGAAGTCCCTCTATTAAAAGACGGGCTTGACATTTATCTGGCGGAGAATGAAAACGGTCAGTGTTATGTGTATGGCGGCAGTGACAGAATGCTGTGTTTTAGTGATGGAGGGGAGCTGATTCGTTCAATAAGCTGTAATATCAGGCCGCGATCATTGGTGACCGGAAGTGATGGGGGATTTTACGGCCTGTTTCGGGAAAGCTCCGGGACATGGCTGGCTGAATATAACGAAGTAGATGAGACTTTTAATAAAGTGGAACAGATATCGCAATCCGGCTGTGATATCTGTATGATGATACCGCTGGATCAAGCATTGCTTATTTCTGCAAATAATGAAGTTTACTGATATTCCTTAAAAGAGCAAAAACATAATTTGCTTTATATGTGGTCTGATATGAATATAAACTATTCAAATCTGGTTTCAATACTGGCAGTTAATGAATCGGAAATATATGCGGTTTTCAATGATGAGTCCAATACCCGCAAAGTCTTGCTTACATATGGGGAATCCTCAGAGAAAAAAGAGGAATTTGTATGTGCGGTTACGAGTATCTATGATAATGATCTTCGGGATGAAATTATTAGATGGAATCTGGAGCAGGATTCGTATAAAATCTGTTTGAAAGAATATGCAGGCAGCGAGGGGCTCGACCGATTAGATGCCGATATTATTTCCGGTAACGGACCGGATATTATTGAAATGAGCGGCGTTTCACGGCCACACTGCGATGCTTATGCGGAGAAAGGTCTGCTTGTTGATTTAAAGCCATATTTAAAAGCAGACGGCTTTTGGGATGAGGAACGGTATTTGGTAAATCTCTGGGAGGCCAATTGCATAGGAGATGAATTATACCAAATACCGTACAGTTTTCATTTACTGGGCAGCATGGTGTCAGATGAGTATTATAAAGGGCAGAAAACCTGGACACCTGAAGCTGTCATGAATCTGGCAGAGAAATATCCGGATGCTCAACTGCTGTATGATGAAAATCCGGAAAAGATTTTGACGTTCCTTTTATATGGCTGTATAAGCCAATATGTTGACCGGGAGAACAAATACTGTGATTTTATCAGCACTGATTTTACGGAGCTGCTGCGTTTTGCGAATATATTTCAAAATAAGAGCGCCTATAATCAGAGTGAGTTATTCAGCCTGATCGAAGAGAGAAAACCTTTGCTCATAGAATGCACCGCGAAAATGAATATTGCAATGTATGCACTTTATGAAAAAATGTGGGGCACTGATCTGTTGCCGGCAGGTTATCCGACGCAAAACGGTGGGAAAATGGTATTCTCAAATGGCTTCACTCTGGCTATGAACAGCACCTCTGCAAAAAAAGAGGTACTGTGGGATTTTATGAGCAGATTTTTGGCAGAACAACAGCAGGAAAAAATATTTGAAGCTTTTCCTGTGATGATCACGGTCTGCAATAATAAGATGGATCATTCCGCTGTTTGCGGATATGTAGGGGATATAAGGGTGGAAAGTCCCGGTATCAGCGAAGACCTGAAGAAAAAACTGCTGTCATGCATACTTGAGATTAATGAAATAAATGCGGTTGATGAAGATGTGCTGAATATCATTCTGGAAGAAGCCAATTATTATTTCCATGGAGTTAAAACGGAGCAGGAGACAGCTGACGTTATACAGAGCCGTATTAATATATTCATTAATGAGTAGTTCCCAATGAGGTTATCCCGCAAACGCACTCCCTGTTTTGAAAGAAGGCCGAAATGCATAAAAGAAAAAAAGAATGTACCGTACTGCTGTTTACTATGTGTCTGCTCGCTTCCTGTACCAATATGGAAGAGCATTTGGATACATCGGAGTATGAGGGCCAATATACCGTGGAACAAAGCGGAGAAGAAAATTGCGCCACTGGTGAATATATAATAAATACAACGCTGGGGGAGAATTTGTATGCAGAGGCAGCAGTCGAAATGCGGGCTGCACAGGGCGCCGTTTTGTTGTTTGGGGTTTCCCAAGGGGCGTAGCCCCTTGGCACACGATGTGGCCACACTCCGGGAAACAGCAGAACAGGCGGCAGCCGTCAGGGCTGAAATGAACGGTCTTGACCGTTCCTGTCTGTCCTGCAAAACGGTTGACAAGGCGGACAACCCCATACTGTGTTTGTCCGCCAATTATAATTTTACATGGATGTATCTTTTTCAAAATGGAATGGGGCGGGAAAGCCACACGGGGACTTTCCTGCCTTGATTACCCATTAGTGAGGGAGGCGTGTCAAGGACGGCGTAGCTGCTCGTATTATCCTTGACACGCCCTCCCTTTTTCATTATACCAATAAGACGTACTGCGCCAAATGCTCATTTTGTGTATGTCATTGGAATAAATCGAATACCTGTAACAATTTGTTCTGCATCGGTATCTTTGAATCCTAAGCGGCGATAAACATCTTTGGCATAAGGAGAGGAATTTACCGTCAATTCATGGGAGGTCGAATTTTCCAAAACCACTTCAAACAATTTACGGCCAATCCCTTGTCTGTGGTATGCACCGTCAACAAAAAACAACGCGATATGATTACCTTCATTCCTGGTAGCAATTGCTCCAACAAGCGAATTATTTATATATGCTCCGTAAATTGCAAGATTGTTCATAAAATCTTGATTATTAATTGCAGTATCAAAAAAAGCTTTTACACCCTCTTCGGAATAATCAGGTGCTTCAAATTCCATAAAAACATCTGTAACCAATTTTACCACAACAGATATGTCTGTACTGTCTATCCTTTTTATTTCCACAGTTTTGTTCACCTCCCATCTAATATATCTCCTATACGCCTTATCTGCCAAAGGTGAATATCTCACTTCGGGCCACTTTGGCCCGAAGCTGATTACTGTCTTGCTTACATTCTACTATAAACCGACAAGCCTGTCTATCTTGCTATCGCTTTTTCCCGCTGTGGGATAGAACTTTTCGCAAGCTCGGACTTCTGCGTGATACGGGTAAGCCACGGTTTTTCTTCCTCCGCCAAGCGGCTGTATTTCAACCTTGTCTGCTTGCAGAAAAGTAAAATCAGTTGTTCCGTCCGGCTCCTCTTGAAGTTTGCCACTTCCTCTAAATCCCGTTTCAATTCGGCGGCAGAATTGTTCGGGGCACTCTCACTCCGTCCCCTGTGAGCTTCCTTGATGTCCTCCATGCCATCTATATCGTCATGCCCCCGGCGGCTGAAATACTCGCTCTCTTGGATATGGGCGGCGTTCAGCAGATAGACCGTACTGTCATGCTCTCCGGGCTGGTACTTCTCCATGATTTCAGCCCGTGTCGCGTCCATCCATGCGTTCAGATTTTGTATCTGCGTGGCAGCGATACCGTTTACATAGATTTCTATGTCGGCCAGCAACTTCACAAAATCTCTGTGCGTTGCCAGCTCACATAGTAGAACCGTATCAATCCAACCGCTTTTTAATAATTCAATCATATCATCACTCAAACGCAAGTCGGCAACGTCGGCGTTTGGGTGATTTTTTGTTACCGTCAGCTCCAGCAGATAATCGGCGGTCACGCCGTAAAACTTAGCCAGCTTGATAAGGGCTTAGTGACTGATGTCCTTGAACTCGTCGGCTTCGTAGCTGCCCAGCGCAGACTTGGAAAGCTCCGCTTCATCCGCAAGCTGTTCCAGTGTCAAGCCACGTTCTGCATGCAGGTCTTTCAGCCGTTCTTGTATTGTCAAAGCCATGCTATCCCTCCTCGCTAACTCCCCAATATACTGGAAGTTGTCAAACTATGTAATCTATCCTTTCAGATTTTTCAGAGCATCGGGATTATTTGAGATAATCATTCCAACAGTCTGACATGTTTCTATATCCGGGCAGTCGCCGCATGTCGTCACACCTTTTTTCAACGCACATTGACGAGTACCGCAAAAACTATCGCAATACACAGTTTTAAGCCCATCAACACGACAACCTTCACAGTTGATATGTTCAGGCAGAATGGGAGCATTATTTAACTCGGACCATAGTTTTGCAGTTTTCTCACGCAACGCCTGGTCGTCATTGATTGTTGCAAGATATGCATCGCATTTTTCACAATCCAACCCACAGTATGCAATCATATTTCTCATGGTCATGTACCTCCTAAAACTTCAGTTTGTCGTTTTTTTCATTCTACCACAATTCTAAGAGTGTGGTAATCACTTCTTTTTCAACCGAATTTCCAACCTCTTGGACATACGGGACGGACGGTCAAAAAAGTGTAGATTTGTGTTAGTTCATCGATGGACAAGCACAAGTGAATGACCGGCCGAGAGGGATACCACCGGCAGGAAAAGCAACGCCATGATCCACTTCTGGTCACAGTGACCAGAAGTTCCGGGGAGCATGCCAGCGCCGGAACACGCCGCAGGAATGGTCAGGAACGGATTTCGGGGAGAACAGCAAGACAGAAAAATGGAGGAATAGCCAATAGCAAAACAAATGACGCCAGGGCAGAGGCGCAGGGCAAACGCCCTTATCCGGGCTACCTGCTGTAACTACGACAACGGCAACTGTATCGCCCTCGACGATGGAGAGGAATGCGTCTGCGTCCAGAGCATTTCTTACTCACTGTTGTGTCGGTGGTTTTTGAATGCCGTATTGCCCGCTGACAAGGCGCTCCACGCCGAGATTATAGGGCAGGGTGTGAAACATTGTGTGGAGTGTGGGGCGGCTTTTGTTCCCCGATCAAACCGGGCGAAATACTGTGAAAACTGCGCACACCGGGTACATCGGCGGCAGAAAACCGCCAGCGACAGGAAACGGCGGGGCAATACGGACAGATAGGGGCACGGGAAGTATGCATATGTTTCACTTTATGGAATAAAATCGATAGACGATATTTCAAAGGAATTAGTTTCCATTGTTTGGGGAAAAAACATAAAAGTAAAGTAGAAGGTGCGGATACAATTCTGGAGACAGTAGGCAGCATTTTGTCAGCATCTCTTGGAGCAGTAAATATAGATTTGTCTAAAATTAAAGATGTTTTAGGAAAAGTTGATATAATTAGATGGATAATATGTTTTGATGATTTGGAAAGATTTGGTTTACCAGTAAATGAAATATTAGGTTTTATCAATCGCTTGGTTGAACACAATCATTGTAAAGTCATAATTTTAGCTAATGAAAAAAAATTGGCGCACTAAATTTAAACAATAGATTGGAAGAAAAATACCAAGTCATCCTAGCTGGTAAGAAATTAAAAGCGGAGAATGTGGATGGCGTTAATAGTGATATCTTAGATATTGAGCAGCTGAGAAAGGAAACCAAACAGCTTTTTAATGAGGATATTTTATATAAATCCATAAGGGAGAAGGTTGTTGGTCTTTCTATCACTTAGAAGCATACGAGTCGATTATTGAGGACTTTGACATAAAAGTTGATTTTAAGACATTTTTGTCAGAAAAGAAGGAAAAGATCCTTGGCTATTTTAAAAGTGATGATTGTAAAAATATAAGGACTCTTATTGCGGTAATCGGAAATTTACAAACGCTCTATAGAAAAATGGTATCGTATAATTACCGTACGGCAAATTATTATGATCAAATTATGGATGAATTCCTTAAATATATCGTCCAGTTTACAATATATTATCGGAACGGGGGAAAAGTTCGTGACTTGAAATTGACTACTGATATTGGTTTTGTCCCATTAGGAAATGATATTTTTTCAAGTACGAAAGGGTTTAAATTTCTTAACAAGGTACGGATTTATTGATTTAATAGATATAGACCAACTGTTTGGGAAAATTAAGAATGCTTCCACAAAAGAAATATATATTATTGTTGATTGTTTTAAAGAGGTATATAAAGTAGGGAACATTAATGAGTTTTTTACAGCCGATAAAGAAAAAATCGTAGAGTTAAAAAAGAAGCTCAACGAATGGCAACCAGATGGAATAAATAAACCAGAAACTCTTAGGAAGATGAAAGAATATTTAGATGACATTATAAAAAGGTTAGAAAAAGAAATAGAATATATTAGAATTTGAATTTCTAGATGTCGGTTAGCGTCGGAAGAGCTAACCGCTATTTTGGGCATAAAAGCATACACAAAGCACTCGTTTGTATGCCGTTCAGCCCAGTGTTTTCAAGGCATACAAGAGAGTTACCCCATTTTATGGATGAACCTATGAACGGATTGGATAATCAGGGGGGTGACGAAGTATGTAAGCTGTTGCTGCAGATGAAGGCGCAGGGGAAAACAATTTTGCTGACATCTCATAACAGTGAGGATATAAGGATACTGTGCGATGCGGTTTATGAGATGGATGGAGGAAACCTAAAAAGTAATTGATTTATATGTAAATTCGTGATATATCTAAAGTAATAAAAGTTTTATGAGTTTAAAATCTAAGGGGACAATATGGCACATATAATAAAAGCAGAGCTGACCTTTACGGAACAGCTCATCATGAAATGCATTTGGGATGCCGGTGAGGACCTGCCGGTATCAGAGATTCTGGACCGTGTGAGAGAAAAGTATGGCAAGGATTATGCTTACCCTACAGTATCTACCTTCCTGACACATCTGAAGGAAAAGGGATACGTTTCCTGTTATAAGAGGAGCCATGCTTTTCAGTATCATCCTCTGGTTGCAGAGCAGGAATACCGGAAGCTGCAGATGGAGGAATATCAGAAGTACTGCTTTGACGGATCAGCATATCAGTTTGTCAGCACATTTTTGGAGAATCAGAAACTGTCGGATGAGGATGTTAAAAAATTAAAGGAATTATTGGATGAGTATACTGATTAAACTTTTTTTCTGCCTGCTTGCAAATTCCATAATAGGGAGCATTGTCTATATGATCGTCTGCCTGCTCAATGGCCTGACGAGAAAGCAGGAAAATACAGCGATCTACTATTATCTGCTGATCGGGACAAGCCTGTTTTTTGTCATACCGTTTTTTTTACTGGGGATTCTTCCAATGCTCGTGTTCAAAAACGGAGGACGTTTAGGATTTCTGTTTAATCAGACTACAGAGATAAACGTGATTGTTCTGTTCGGAATAGCCGTGTGGGGAGCGGGATTTGCAGCTTATATTTTCAGATATATCTTTGAGGTCCTTCGGTATAGGAAGAGCTGTAAGTGGAAGCTGTGCTGTGAACCTGATGTACAATGCTGTCTGGATTCAGTCAGAAAGGAGATGAGGATCGGGATAAATGTAACCTTGGGGCAGCGCTATAATTGCTGTTCTCCTGAAATCTCGGGCGTATTCCGTCCATGTATCTGTCTGCCGGTGAAAGAAAGAAGTGAAAGCAGCCTTAAGGCAATATTTACGCATGAGCTGGTTCATTACCGCCACGGTGATTTGATTTTTAATCACTGGTTTATCCTGATTGCGGGAATCCATTGGTTTAATCCTGCGGTTGGCAGACTGCACCGTGATTTCCGGTTAAGTCAGGAGCTTTACTGCGATTATGACACCTGCCGATATCTGGGAAGCAGCAGGACTTATATCCGTACTCTGCTGGAGACTGCCGTGGACCAGCAGGAACATTTGCCGTATGCAAAGGCCTTTTTGTCGGAAGATAAAGCTACAGTGTTGAGGAGGGTGGAAAGGATGAAATTGTATCAGTCATTGAAGAAAAAAAGTATAGTTCTGGCTGTTGGCTGTATGCTGGTATTTACAATGTGTGGCGCTTTTACTTCTTATGCCGTTGGAAACGGTGTGGCTGGGGGATATCAGAAACTGTATAGGGAAACTGTTGTGGAGGTGCTGGAAGAAACACAGGAACAGCAGCAGTATATAGAATATACGGATACAGAACTTTCGGATTTACCGGTGAACACCGGTGAAGTGGATATGAGGCTGAAAAGCATGACCTCATTTGAATGGGACGTTCCAAACGGTTCGGTTACTCAGTCTCCAGCCTTCGATAAAACAAAAGACGACACAGTTATTGTGTCTGTAACTGTTAAACCGGCAGACAAAACTGTAAAAGTAGGACTTGTGGAGCCAGATAATTCAATACGTTATATCAATGTAAGCGGAAATGCCTACCATATATTTGAGATAAAAGTAACCGGAACCTACAGCGTATTTGTGGAAAATACATCCGGAACAGATGTCAAAGTAGAAGGAAGTTATACGAGATAAGGCATATAACAGTTTGCTATAGCAGGATGAATCATAGTTGTTACAGCCAAAGAGCAGTGAATTCCGAAAAACATCCGGTGTTCACTGCTCTTTGTTACTGTTCTCGGCCGCCGATCAAGCAGCGTAAGACAGGGCAGAGTAGGGTCCTCATAGGGATCCCTTGAAGCCCGCCGGTTCTAACGCTGCGTAGTTTGCAGCGTTAGAACCGCTGCGCGCTTCACGGAGCGAGAGCGTGTCCCTATGAGGACCCTACTCTGCCCTGTCTTACGCGGTAGGTTTACGACAGCCGTAAACAGACAATATCAGTAACAATAACTCTCTTTATCCTGCCTGAAGAAAAATTAAATCTTTACGTTACCCCCGGACATGTGTTAAACTCTATTAAGCAGGAATGCCCGCTTAGGCAGTCACTGCAATCAGAGGAGAACATGGCAGAGCATGGCTGTGCCGCAAAATTAACGAAAAAAGGAGAATATGCACATGGGCGGTTTTTTTGGCGTTGCCTCAAAAACAAACTGTACACTGGAATTATTTTATGGAGTTGACTACCATTCCCATCTGGGAACACGCAGAGGGGGCATGGCAACACATGGGAAGGACGGATTCCACCGTGCGATTCACAACATTGAAAATTCCCCGTTTCGTACAAAATTTGAACGCGATGTGGAGGAACTGACAGGAAATCTTGGTATCGGCTGTATTTCGGACTACGAGCCGCAGCCCCTTTTAATACAGTCCCATTTAGGAAGCTTTGCGATCACCACGGTGGGCAAGATCAACAATGCGGAGGAACTTCTTAAATATGTTTATGAGAACGGGCACACTCATTTTCAGGAGATGAGCGGAGGGCAGATCAATGCCACGGAGCTGGTGGCGTCGCTGATCTGCAAAAAAAGCACGATCGTGGAGGGCATCCGCTATGTGCAGGAGGTCGTGGACGGCTCCATGACGCTTCTGCTCATGACCGAGGAAGGGCTGTATGCGGCGAGAGACCGTTATGGCAGGACTCCGCTGGTGGTAGGCAAAAAAGAAGATGCCTACTGCGTGTCCTTTGAAAACTTTGCATATATCAACCTGGGCTACACGGATTACAAAGAACTGGGACCGGCTGAAATCGTATATATCACCCCGGACGGCGTGGAAACCGTAGGTGAGCCTGGAAAGAATATGAGAATCTGCTCCTTCCTCTGGGTATATTACGGTTATCCGACTTCCTCCTATGAGGGAGTTAACGTGGAGGAGATGAGGTATAAATGCGGCAGCATGCTGGCAAAGCGGGATGAGGGAACCGTATCGCCCGATATCGTGGCCGGCGTACCGGATTCCGGCATCGCGCATGCGATTGGATACGCCAATGAATCCGGAATCCCTTATGCGCGTCCCTTTATCAAATATACGCCCACCTGGCCCAGATCCTTCATGCCCGCCAATCAGGAGCAGAGAAATCTGATCGCGCGCATGAAACTGATCCCGGTCAGGGCGCTGATAGAAAAGAAAAAGCTTCTGCTGATCGACGATTCCATCGTCCGCGGAACACAGCTTAGGGAGACGACGGAGTTTCTCTATCAGAGCGGTGCGAAGGAAGTTCATGTGCGGCCGGCATGTCCTCCGCTTCTGTACGGCTGTAAGTTCCTGAACTTCTCCCGTTCCAAATCCGAACTGGATCTGATTACCAGAAGGATTATACAGGAAAAGGAAGGCGATCACGCAGAAGATGTGCTGGAAGAGTATGCGGATCCCTGCAGCAAACGCTATGCAGAACTATTGGAGGAAATCCGCAGACAGCAGAATTTCACCACGCTGCGCTTTCACCGTCTAGACGACTTGGTGGAATCCATCGGCATTTCACCCTGCAAGCTCTGCACGTATTGCTTTAATGGGAAAGAATAATATGTAACAGTTCAGACGGCTGTTCCGGTTAATTAGACGCGCCGTCTGAACTGATGCATTAATGGGGGAGGTTCATAGCATGAACTATGTGTTTACACATGTAAATCTGATCACCGGTGAAAAGGACCGGGATGTTATGGAAGATATGCATGTATATGTTAAGGATGACAAAATAGAAGCCCTGGAACAGGGGAGCGGCCCGGTAAGGGGCGGCTATCAGACGGTGGATGTAAGGGGGCGCTATCTGATGCCGGGGTTAATCAATCTTCACGCCCATCTGTTCGGCACGGGTAAGCCCAGCAAAACGCTGGGAGGCGGCAGGCAGCAGAAGATGGTGGTTTCCTTTGCCTCCACCGGGCTTGGCGGCCATGTGCTGGATAAGATGCTGAAGGAGAATATGGAGCAGGCTCTGTATTCCGGCGTGACCACGGTGCGAGGAGTGGGAGATCTGTTTTACTCCGATGTGCGTCTGCGCGACCGGATCGAAAAAGGTACCGCTCTGGGACCGCGCCTGCTCGTCAGCGGCCCGGCGGTTACCGTGCCGGGCGGCCATGGCGACGGAACCTTTGCTGTCACCAGCGCGGACGCCGCCGGCATTCGGCAGCTGGTGGCACAAAACGCAAAGCACCGTGTGGATCTGATCAAGATCTGTGTGACCGGCGGTGTGATGGATGCGAAGAAAAAAGGAGAGCCCGGCGAACTGAAGATGAGCTTGGAGCAGACCAAAGCGGCCTGTGAGGAGGCACACCGTCTGGGATACAAGGTAGCCAGCCATACCGAGAGCCCGGAGGGAGTGATCGTAGCGCTGAAAGGCGGTGTGGATACGGTAGAACATGGAAGCCTGCTGGATCAGGAAGCGGTGGAGCTGTTTCTGGAGCGTAAATCGGCGCTTATCTGCACGCTGTCGCCGGCGTTGCCGCTGGCATCGCTTCCGCCGTCCAAGACAAAGCTCAATGAGCTCTGTGTCTACAACTCAAGGGTAATACTGGATAATATGGTGGAAGGCGTAAAGACCGCTCTGGCCCATGATATACCGGTTGGGCTAGGCACGGATGCCAGCTGTCCCTTTGCGACACAGTATAATATGTGGAGGGAGCTTTGGTATTTTAAAACCTATGCCGGCGTTTCCAACGAATTTGCGGTGCATACCGCCACACTGAAAAATGCGCAGATCCTGGGCATTGATGAGATTACAGGCAGCATCACGCCCGGGAAATCAGCCGATCTGATTGTGCTGAAAGAGAATCCGTATAAGGATCTTAGAGCGCTTCGCAGTGTGGATGCGGTGATGGTCAGAGGCAGGCTGACCGACCGTCCGAAAGTAAAGAAAAATGAAGAGATCGAGGCGGAACTGGACAGCCTGATGAAAGGATTATAATATTATTATAGAAGAAATGGGGATATGAGAATGAGCGTTCCATTTGCAACAGGTGCTTCTGTCACGGCAAAGCAGCTGAAAAAAGAGAAGATGTGCAGGATTACCGAATTCGGAGCCGTATCCGGAGGAGATCCTGCAGCGAATACGGAAGCGGTGAACCGGGCGGTTCTGGCCGCTTCCGAAGGGGCGGGAGGAACCGTCGTAATTCCGGCTGGGGAATACAAAGTTTATACAATCCGCCTGAAAAGCCATGTAAACCTGTATCTGGAGAAGGGATCCGTGCTGCGGGCGGCGAAAACGGATATCCTTCATTCCTATGAGAAACAGACAGGGGAGGGCGGAAATTACGATGAACCGGAGGTGAATCTGTACGCGGGCCTTCAGGATCACGGACATACCTATTTTTCCAACAGCCTGATCTGCGGCATGGATCTGACGGATATTATGATCTATGGCCCCGGTGTGATTGACGGCAGCTGTTTTGAAGAAGAATACCGAGAGTATGTTCTGATGGGCGGTGACCCGATGGAACCGGATAAGAGAAATGAGCCGGGACATCGCGGAGAGTGGTTCGGCAACAAGGCAATCGCTCTGGTCCGCTGTAAAAATGTGGTTCTGAAAGAGTTCTCTCTGGTAATCGGCGGGCATTTTGCCATATTGGCCACGGCCCTGACCAATTTCCTCGTGGAAGACCTGCTGGTGGACACGACCAGGGACGGTCTGGATGTGGACTGCTGTCAGGATGTAACCGTGCGCAGATCCACATTTAACTCCCTTACGGATGATGCGCTTGTTATGAAAGGCAGCTTCGGAGCAGGCTTTTATCAGCCGGTTAAAAATGTGCTGATTGAGGACTGTGTGGTCAGCGGCTATGATGCCGGCAGCGTTTATGCCGGGCTCTATACCAGAGAAAAGCTGATCGCTACGGACCGCTGCGGCCCTACCGGAAGGGTGAAGCTGGGAACGGAGTCCACCTGCGGCTATGAACGGGTGACGGTACGCCGCGTAACGTTCGACCGCTCCAGGGGATTTGCGCTGGAAGCTGTGGACGGTTCGGATCTGTGCGATATCCTGTTTACGGACTGCACCATGAATAATGTGAGCAGCTCGCCGATTTATATCCGTGCCGGGGAGCGCGGCAGGTTTCCCGTAACGGGAATCAGTCAGGAAGAGTGGCTGGTAGCCAAGGAACCCAATGTGCGCATGGATAACCGCAATTGGGTGCTGCCGGATGCGCCGGGATATAAGCGTTGGCCTGCAAAACGCTATACGCCTTCCTATCGGAAGAATAAATCCGTGTGTATTGACGGGCATTCCTCTTTTTCGATTGTGGATCAGACGGAACCGGCGGCAATAAATCCGGTAAACGTCACAGAAGAAAACGGCAGATATTATGCGCGCAGATATGATGAAGAAGCCGGCGCTTACGTGACCGACTACGATAAGAAACTGGAGAAATGGCAGCTGCCCTGCTATGCCAACGGCAGCGGAGCGGACCACATGGCCAGAGTACATAATATTGAGATCAGCAATGTGAAGATTACCAATGCGGATCCCCGCTACCCGATCCTGCTCATGGGACTCGTGGATAGCAGGATTGAAAATGTCATTATGAAGAACATCACGGTAGAATTCCGCGGAGGAATTACTATGCAGCAAGCTGTGGAACAGCGCCAGCTCAATACAAACTGGAGATTTACCCAGTACGGGACAAAACCGTCCGTGCAGACCCTGCCCTGGTTGGTAAACACCTTCTTCCTGAAAGAGGAAGGCCTGCTGCCGAGGGCGGACTGGGATCCTAAGGCAGAGTGCTGGAAGGACGATCCGTATAATGTGCCGGAACTTCCCCATGTCTATCCGGAACCCAGCAATTGGGGAATTCTTCCCGCTTATGGCATGTATGCCCGCCACGTGGACGGACTTTTGATGGAAAACGTGGAATTTACCTGGAAGACAGAGGACGGAAGGCACGCGGTGGTATTGGATGACGCGTACGGTGTTAAGCTGAAGAATATCCGGGCGGATGTGAAGGATGGGGTGGAACCGGCTGCTGCGGTAACCAGCCATTTCAGGCGTCCGACGAATCATGAATACATATTGAACGAACCGTATGTCACCACAACGGTAGAAGCCAGCTTTCCGGAAGGATGGGAAGTGAAGCGGGTTGAGATAGAGGCTCCCGCGCCGGGCACACCCAATGACGGACAGTATGTGTATCCGACCGTACCCGTGCCGGAAAACGGCTATCACTTCGGGGTGGCCACAGAAGCTTATCCGCTCCCTCTGACCGTATTTAGACCTTTCTTTGCAATGCCGGCCAGGGTGGATGCGGCTGCCTGCACAGAAATCCGTATACCGGTGGTGGTAAGGCATCCTGCGGTGGATGTTACGGAAGAGGAAACAAGCGGATTTATCTACAATGAGTCCGTATCCAAAAAAGATTTTACGGTGAAAGGCTGCAGCCTGAATTTGAAAACCGGGGTGGAGGATCTGCCGGAAGGGGCCCGCTATGAGGAAGAATCCGGAGAAATTGTCTGGATTCCCAAAGCGGAGCAATGCGGTGAATATAAGCTGCGTCTTTGGACGGATGACGGTGTGATGAGGGAGTATGGCAGCATTACCATCTCCGTGGCTGCCCATAAGGAAGTATAAAAATCAGGAAAGAAGGGCGGATGTAAGCCGATGAATATTTTGATAACCGGATTTATGCCCTTTGGCAGAGAAACAGTGAATCCGTCCTATGAAGCGGTAAAACGTCTGCCGCAGGAGATCCTGGGGTGCCGTATACGGAAAATGGAGATACCGGTGGTGTTTGGCGAAGGCGCCTCCACGGTCTTCCATGCGGTCAGAGAAGAAACCCCGGATGCCGTTTTATGTGTGGGGCAGGCCGGCGGGCGCACCGCCATATCCATCGAACGTGTGGCGCTGAATCTGGCGGAATGCCGACCGGATTTCCCGGATAACGCCGGGAACTGCCCGGGCGGGGAGCCCATTATCCCAGATGGGCCGGCGGCGTATTTCGCCACGGTTCCGGTTAAGGAGATGGAAGCGCGGGTTCTAAAACTGGGGATACCTGCAGAGCTTTCCTGTACGGCCGGAACCTATGTGTGCAATGACGTGATGTACCGGCTGCTGTACCTGCTGGATCATGAGTATCAGGGTACACGCGGAGGCTTTGTTCATGTCCCGTATCTTCCGTCCCAGGCGGCCGGACATCCGGGCAGGCCCAGTATGGCGGAGGAAGATATGGTCAGGGGTCTTGAGGCGTGTATTGAAGCGGTGATTCTGACGCATGACGCAGGATAAGGCATTTACCTGACTGTAGATTTGAATGAATGCATCCATGTATGAAATGAGGGAAAATATGAATTACTGGTCCGCTGATTTAAAAAACGGTGAATACAAAAATCCGATTCTCCATACGGATTACAGTGATCCGGATGTGATCGCTGTAAACGGAGAATTCTATATGATCGCATCCAGCTTTACCTATCTGCCAGGAGTACCTCTTCTTCATTCCAGAGATCTGGTGAACTGGGAACTGATCAATTATTGTGTGAAATCCATCCCCTTTGAGGGATACGATCGGCCTGTGCACGGTTCCGGTACCTGGGCGCCGGCCATCCGGTATCATGACGGCTGGTTTTATGTCTTTGTACCGCTGCCGGATGAAGGGATCTTTATGACAAAAACCAGGGATCCTTACGGAGAGTGGTCTCCGCTGCACTGTGTGAAAGCCGCAAAAGGCTGGATCGATCCCTGCCCTTTCTGGGACGAGGACGGACAGGCTTATATGGTTCACGCTTTTGCCAACAGCCGCTGCGGCATTAAGCACCGCCTGGATATCTGCCGCATGGCAGAAGACGCGTCGGCGCTTCTGGATGAAGGGGTTCAGGTTTATGACGGCGAACTGCAGAACCCTACGGTCGAGGGGCCGAAGCTTTACAAACGAAACGGATACTATTATATTTTTGCGCCGGCCGGCGGGGTGGAGCAGGGCTGGCAGACAGTGCTGCGTTCTGAACATATTTACGGCCCGTATGAAGCGCGCATAGTGATGCATCAGGGGGATACGGCGGTGAACGGCCCCCACCAGGGCGGCTATGTGGAGCTGGAGGACGGCAGCAGCTGGTTTATTCATTTTCAGGACAGAGACTGCTATGGGCGGATCGTACATCTGCAGCCCATGTGCTGGGTGGCTGACTGGCCCTTTATCGGCCTGGAGCGAAACGGTGACGGAATCGGAGAACCTGTACAGACCTGGAGGAAACCGCTTTGTTTGGATGGTGAGGAGCCTTTTATCAACCCTTCCGACGAATTTGAGGGCAGCGCGCTTGGGCTTAGGTGGCAGTGGCAGGCGAATCCGAGACAGGAGTGGTACCGGATGGGAGCCAGGGAGAGCTGTCTGCGCCTGTTTTCGCAGAGAAATCCTAAACGTCCGAATCTTTTGTGGTACGCGCCGAATCTGCTGACCGAAATGCTCGTTATGCCCGAATTTGAGGTGCGGGTACTGCTGGAATTAGGCAATGCCCGGCCCGGCGATAAGGCGGGGATTGCCGTCATCGGCCATCAATACGGAGGCATCTGCATACGCAGGGATGAAGGATACAGTATTCAGGTATTTGAGGGGACGGTGACGGGAAAGGTATATGAGGGGGCAGCGGAGGAAAAAGTGCTTTACAGCAAGCAGATTCCTTCTCCCAGGGTATATCTTAGGATGACGTTTGCCGATGACGGATCCTTCCGTTTCGGCTACTCCATGAACGGCATACGTTACTTTGACATGTCCCAGGTATTTCAGGCGTCTAAAAGCACCTGGACCGGAGCAAAATTCGCGCTGTACTGCCTGAATGACCTTAACAAAGAGAGTGATGGGTACTGTGATATTGATTATGTGAGGTATGAGTAGGGGGCGGCATCACCAGGACCCTTGCAAACCTGCTTTTGTATTGAAGAACAAAATTGTAAGGCTGCGGCAGCACATAGTATAACTGCCACAGCCTTACTGTTTTATGAATCGGATTTGGAGATTAGTTCACTGAGCGCAGCTGCATCGAGCGCGGGGTGCTCAGTATGTAACAAAATAACGGAGCGGACAAAATCCGGCGTCATTTCCGTATGCTCTGCGATTACTTCCTCCGGATAGGCTTTTTGGTATTTGCTTAGTATAAGTTCAATTAAGGAAATTAGGCGGCCTCTCTCAAGCCCCCATTGAATTCCCTCTTTCATGCCCTTTTCCACCCCCAGCTGTTCACAGGTTTCAAAAAATCCCATTGTTAACACCTCCCATTCGTCGCTTTGCAGAACTTCATCCACGATTTCGTCCAACTCCCGGATGCGTGGATCCTGTATGCATATGTGTGGATTTTCCAATGTGGTATCTTTCATATATTGCAGCAGACTGACCAGTACCGGATCTCCGTTAAGGCTTTCCATATTGAGAAAGTATCGGTGGGTGCCGTCCTTTAAGTGAAGTTCGTGCATATCCTCACAGATCTGGCAAAAACGGTAGCAGGCCCTGTCCATGCCGAACAAATCGCGCTGCGTGATGAAAATGATGTAAGTTTCCGGAAGATTCCTGTATTTCGTGCGCTGGCCGGCTTTCAGCACAGGGGTATCCAGTAAACTCTGATTAAATCTGGACCGTTTGGGAAGATCGTCATTGTTATCGTTCTGCATTTCCACATTGTACTGGATTCCGTCGCTGTCAGTGGCCCATGTATCCAGACGGATGGCGCGTTTTCCCTCTTTATTGAGCACCACCGACTCGACATTATAGGTTTTCAGCTCCACAATATCCTTATCCATAATGATACTCAATACGTGCCGGAAGGCTTTTTCTACTTTCATTACGGATAAAAATAAAATGTTGTCGCTGAGATTAAATTGGTAAAACGGCGCATCTACTGCGTCAGGCTCATCATTTGCCATGAATTTTGCCATACATCTTCTCCTCCATTATATACATTTTTTCGGTCCGCTGCAATTTGATTTGAAAATTTTTACGGATTCCATTTTAACGGATTGTTGGGCAGATAAACGCTGCGCTTTCGTCAGAGCATGATGGGAGTCTTTCAGAGCGGTTTCGAAATCCGCAAAGAATATCTGTTCAGATATAAAAATAAAAGGATATAGCAGGGAATAAAATGAAAAACATGATTTGAAATAAATAGAACCATTTTAGAAACAGTTACCCGAAGACGGCGGGCCGATGTATTTATTATATACACAAATTGCCGGAATTGCAATACGGCATATACTTGACAGGTCCACCCAAAAAACGTATGATTATTCCATGTGATGACGTGCGACAGAAAAACAATGGAAATACGGAGGCAGCGTATGGAAGAAAAACAGATTTGGCGCATTCTGGGGATAGAAGCCACCAAAGATGAGAATCTGATCAAGCAGGCATATCGGAACAAACTGATTTCCGTGAATCCGGAGGATGATCCGGAGGGCTTTAAACAGCTTCGCACAGCCTATGAGGAAGCCTGTGCGTATGCTAAGAAAGAGGAGCCGCTGGCGCAGCAGGAAGAAGTGACGGTCTATACACAGTGGCTGGAAAAAGTACGTGAAGTCTATTTTACATATTCAAAAAGGATAAACGCTGAATGCTGGAAGGAATTGTTAGATGATGATATCTGCCAGGACCTGGATACCGGCCTGGAGGCCAGAGATACCCTGCTGGGATTTCTGATGGATAATTTCCGCCTTACGACAGAGGTCTGGAAGCTGCTCGACGACAGGCTCTCCCTCTGTGCGGAAAAAGAAGAGCTCTATGAGAAATATCCCAGAGATTTTGTGGATTTTATGGCGAATCAGTGCAGCAGTGAGGGCTGGTTTGACTATACCCTGTTTGAGGGAGAGGACGATGCGGATTATGACGGTTTTATCAAGATGTATCATGATATCCGCCTGAAACTGGATAAAGAAGAAAACGAAAATTTTGAGCGTGAGATGAGGGATCTGGCGGGTTTTGATATCTACCACCCATATATGGATATTGAGAGAGTCCGCTATTACCGGCAGAAGGGGCGGTATGGCGAGGCTGTTGAGACCGCGCGCCCTCTGGTGGAGAGATATCCGGAGGATACCTGGATACTGTTTATGGCCGCCGAGGCTCTGTGGGATTTTAATGAGAAGGAAGAGGCGTTCGGGTTATATGCATCCATACTGGAAAAGGAGCCGGCGCATTTTACCGCCAGGCTGCGTTCGGCACAGTATCATATGGAGCAGTGTAATTATGAGGAAGCCAAGAAGTTCTACATCGATATAGTGGGGGATGCGCCAAACAGCCAGGAGGTGCTGCAGGGACTGGAGGCGGTCAATGAGCGCCTGATCGAGCAGTATGAGAAAGACTGCCGTGAGCATCCCAAAGATATGGAACTGGCTCTGAAGCTGGGCTGGTGTTACCTGCAAAATCACTTGTATGACCGGGGTATGAAGCTGATGCAGCCCATGACACCGGACGAGGAGAATGTAGCGGAATTTCACAGTCTAAGCGGCAGGCTCTGCTATTATAATCAGGCGTATACGGATGCAGCCGACCATCTGCACCATTGGATCGATGCGATCAACGCCGAGCATCCGGAGACACAGGAGGAGATTTCGCAGATACCGGTGCGGCTGGGAACTGCCTACAGCATCCTTTGCAGCACCTATACGAACATGGGCAAGGAAGATTCCTCCTTTTATGCGAAGGCTTTGGATGCGATCAATCATTCCCTTGACCTCCAGGAAGACGATATGGATTATCTGCAGCAAAAGGCCGGACTGCTGCTGGAAATGGGTGAATACAGGGACTGTGTGGATGTGTGTGACCGGATGGTGGAAAAGGATGTACGATATTTTCCGGCATACGCATTCCGGCAGGAGGCATATTATAATCTGCGGTCGGCCCAGGAGGTGATCGACGATTTTTACCGCGCGCTGGATATCTATGCGCAGTATCCTAAGATGTATGAGCTGGCGGCGGATGTATTTTTAAATTACCGGCAGTACGATGATGTGATGAGCATACTAAAACGGGCTGAGGACAATTCGGTATCCAGCAGTGAACTGTCGCTGATTGGCGCAAAGGCGATGCGCCGCCGGGCGGAGAGCCGCGAGGATATGGGAAAAGCCTATGAGATCTGTAAAAAGGTGTCGGAGGAATTTAAAAACGATAAGCTGGAACCGGCGGAAGTGGCCAAGGCGGTTTACGAAGAGTCGCTCTGTCTGATGGCGCTGAAAAACTATGAGAAGGCGCTGTATACGATTGAAGAAGCGATCCGGCTGGACCCTTCCTATGTGAGCTTTTTGTGGACCAAAGCGGATATTTTATACCGTCTGTCCAGATATAAAGAAGCGCTGAAGCTGTATCTGACCTGTAAAAAGGATATCACCGACAATGACGGCCTGATGGAGGATATCGGAGACTGCTATGAAAAGCTGGGAGAGCAGGAAAAGGCCCTTTCCTACTATCAGAAATGTCTGGAGCTGAATCCGGAGCATCCCAGAGTGAACAGCGATATCGTGGATATTTATGACGATATGCTGGACGATACCGAGGATATCCAGTACTTTGAAAAGGCGCTCCCCTATGCGGACCGGCAGATCGAATTGGTTCCGGAGGCGTATTACTATATTGAAAGAGGTCTGCTTTATATGACGGTGGGCCAGTGGGAGAACGCCCTGGCTGATTTTCAGAAGGCATGGGAACTGGAACCGGAGAATACCTTTGCATACAATAACGCCGGATGCGTCTATAAATATACCGGACAGTATGACAAGGCGGTGGAGCTGTTCAAAAAGGCGGCAGAGGTCATGAAAGAAGGGGAGACCATGCTTCCCTACGGCAACCTGGCGGATTGCTATGAGCGCATGAGTGAATATGAAAAAGCGGCGGAAGCCTATCGGAAAAACATTGAGCTGTTTCCGGAGAAAACCGCCAATTACAAGGATTTAGCCAGCGTATACCGCATGATGGGACGTTATGAAGAAGGCATTAAGTGGCTGGAAAAGGGCAGAAATCTCAAGGATGCCAATGAGCTGTACTTTCTGGATGAAATCGGTGAGACCTATGAGGAGATGGGAGATTATAAGAAGGCCTTTGCCTGCTTTAAGCAGGCGCTGAAAAAAGACGCAGGCTATGCTCCGATTCACCGGGTGATGGGGGAAATATATCTGTTTCAGAAGCAGGGTTTAAAGAAAGCGCTGAAATGCTTTAAGCTGGCGCTCGAAAGTGAGAAAGCAAAAAATTCGGGGTACAGAGACGACTGCATCTTTTTGATGAACATCTACGGTCAGATGAAGAAAAAGGCCGAGGTGAAAAGATACTATGATCTGGCGCTCGAATCCATAAAAGAGGCGTACGGGTCCGTGGAAGGCTATCTGAAATCCCTGCTGCACCGTCCGGCCCGGCTGTATAATCTGGGATGCATTTACTACTACGGCGGGGATCTTGAAAAAGCGGAGGAATGCTTTAACAGCATGGATCCGGACGAGAAGTGCAGGCACTGCACGGACTGTCAGTGCCATGAGTATTTTCAGGGACAGGGGCTGTTGTGTGCGGCCCGGGGAGATTATCGGAAGGCCCTGGAATATTATGAACGCTCTTTAAAGGAGGATCCGAATTATATCGAATGCAGGGCCAGAGTGAGAGACTATAGAAAAAAATTGAAAGAGATGAGAGATTAAATGATAATCGGTATTGACTTAGGAACGACAAACAGTTTGGCAGCATATTTTACCGAAGAAGGGCCCCGGATCATTCCGAACAGGCTGGGAGAACATCTGACCCCGTCCATCGTCAGTGTGGACGAGGAGGGGCAGATCTATGTGGGGGAGACGGCGAAGGAACGCATGGCCCTGTATCCGGATACCGCAGCCGCCGTATTCAAACGGAGCATGGGCAGCAGCAGAAAATATAAACTCGGCGATAAGGAATTCACTGCCGAGGAGCTGTCGTCCTTTGTGCTGCGTTCTCTGAAGGAAGATGCGGAGAGCTATCTGGGAGAAGCGGTGACGGAGGCTGTAATCAGCGTGCCTGCCTATTTTAATGATACCCGCAGGAAAGCCACAAAACGGGCGGGCGAACTTGCCGGTCTGAAAGTGGAGCGTATCATCAGCGAGCCAACGGCTGCGGCCATCGCATACGGTCTCTATGATAAGACGAAGAACACAAAATTTCTGGTGTTCGATCTGGGCGGAGGAACCTTCGATGTATCTATTCTGGAGCTGTTTCAGAATATTCTGGAGGTCAGGGCCGTCGCCGGAGACAATTTCCTGGGCGGTGAAGATTTTACAGAAGTGCTGGAGAAGATGTTCCTGGATGAGAAAAAGCTGGATATAAATGAGCTGGATTTAAAAACACTGTCCTATATCCATAAACAGGCGGATAAGTGCAAGATGGGATTTTCGGACAGCAGATATTCCACCATGCGCTGTGTGATCGGCGGAGAGACCCTGGAATACAAAGTGGATATGAACGACTTTGAGAAACAATGCGAGCCGCTGCTGGAGCGCATCCGCAAACCCGTAAAGCGCAGTCTCTCAGACGCCAATATAAAGCTGTCGGACATCGATGTGGTGGTGTTAGTGGGAGGTGCAACCAAGCTGCCCTTAATCCGTACCTTTATCAGCAAGCTTTTCCGCAAATTTCCGGATATCAGCGTGAACCCGGATGAAGCGGTGGCTCTGGGAGCGGCGGTTCAGGCCGCCATGAAGGAGCGCAGGGAGGCCATAAAGGAGGTCATACTGACGGATGTATGCTCCTTCACTCTGGGAACGGAGGTTGTGGTGAGGTCGCGTTACGGCGACCACTACGAAGGCGGACATTTCTGCCCCATTATTGAACGCAATACTGTGATTCCGGCCAGCCGCACCGAGCGGTTCTATACGGTGCATGACGACCAGACAAAGATCACGATCAATGTGCTGCAGGGAGAAAGCCGCTTTGCTGCCAACAATCTGCTGCTGGGAGAACTCACGATCAATGTGCCGAAAAACAAAGCGGGCGAGGAAGCCGTGGATGTGACCTATACCTACGATATCAATTCCATTCTGGAAGTGGAGGTAACGGTATTATCCACTGGGGTGACTGAAAAACAGATTATAAAGGGCGAGAACAATGAGATGACCGATGAGGAGATCGAGGAGAGAATGCAGGAACTTTCCTATTTAAAGATCCATCCCAGGGAACAGGAGGCAAACAAGCTGCTTCTGCTCCGCTGTGAACGCATCTACGAGGAGAGCGTCGGGGATATCCGTCAGGCGGTGGAGTACGAGATCCGTAAATTTGAAGAGGTATTAAATACCAGGGTTAACGCCAAGATTGAAAAGGCCCGGGAAGAGCTCAAGGAAGCGCTCCGGGAGATTGAGGATCTCAATGATGAGACTTAAGGGGTTTAAAATGGCGGCTGAGGGCCGGTTTGGGGAAGGACATATATGAGCGTTTGTGCGGTTGGAGATAAAACACGGATAAAAGCGCTGTTTGACGGGTGGCAGGAGACGCTGATCTATTCCTGCCTTGAAGGACATATGGGAGAAGCGTATACCTGCGATGCATATGAAAACAAAGCGGCTTTACTGATCGTCGGTGACTTTTGCTACTTTGCCGGAGAAGCATGCCGGGAGCTGGTACAGTATCCGGGCGCCGCACAGGATCCCTGTTTTCGGATCCTGGTACCGCAGAACGCGTGCTGGGAAAGGCTGATTGAAGAGGTGTATCCGTTCCGTGCGGCGAAGAGAGTGCGATATGCCATAAAAAAAGAACCGGATGTCTTTAAGCCGGATGAGCTGGAACGCTGGGCAGATGCGGCTCCCTCCGGTATTGTGCTGCAAAACATAGACCGCCCTGTTTATGAGCAGGTGATGGCACAGGGCTGGTCAAGGGATCTGTGTTCACAATTTCGCGATTATGAAGATTATGCGGCGAGAGGAATCGGCATTGCGGCACTTTATAAAGGCACGGTGGTGGGAGGCGCCTCTTCCTATACGGTCTATGACGGCGGCATCGAGATAGAAATTGATACCCGGGAGGATTACCGACGCAGAGGGATTGCAACGGCGTGCGGCGCGCGCCTGATACTGGAATGTATAAAGAGGGGTCTGTATCCCAGCTGGGATGCGCAGAATAAGTGGTCGGCGGCGCTGGCTGAAAAGCTGGGGTACCATTTTGACAGGGAATACACGGTTTATGAGCTGTCATAGCACAGCCGCATAATGATAGAGGGTATTTCAAGCATCTGCCCCTGTGAATCGACAGGCGGAACAGATGATTGAAATACCCTCTTCTTGTTCAATGGGAAAATACGTTCATCCCTGCATTTGTTTCAAAAACGCGGCCATCTCGTCATATACCGGTATGGACGGCGCGGCGCCTGCTCTGGATACGGCGATCGCCGCGGCGGCCGCAGCCTCCCGCAGCGCGAGGGCAGTATCCTTTCCGCTTGCGACGGCACTGATATAAAAGCCTGTGAAGGTATCGCCGGCAGCAGTGGTATCCACGGCTTCCACCGGAAAGCTATCCTGGTGAAAGACCCTCTCTCCGGTCATGCAGACAGCGCCTTTGCTTCCCAGCGTGAGCACGAGTTCCGCCTTTGGAAATCTGTCATGCAGCACAGCCAGGGCCTCGTCCTCGCCGACACCGCAGATATCCGCGGCTTCCACCTCATTGAGCAGAAAACAGTCCACATAGGACAGCGGCAGCTCGTGAATGATCTCATTCATCGGCGAAGGGTTCAGATATATTTTTAATCCGCGTCTGAAAGCGAGTTCCATGATCGTTCCCAGCTCGTTGATCTCATTTTGAAGCAGCAGGATATCACCCTCCTCAAAATGGCTCAAAACTTCCTCGATTTCTAAACGGTTCATGGTCTGATTGGCTCCGCCATACAAAAGGATACAGTTCTGCCCGTTTTCATCGATTTGTATGATGGCATGTCCGGTAGGAACATCCCGTATCTTCAGGCAGCCGGTGTTCACATTGCTGTCCTTTAAAATGCCGGACAGCATCCCGCCGTCTTTACCGATTGCTCCTGCGTGCCAGACATCGGCTCCGGCCCTCGCCAGCGCGATGGACTGATTCAGCCCCTTGCCCCCTGCAAAAAGCTGCATATCAAGGGATGACAGCGTTTCTCCGGGGCGGACAAAATGGGGGACATGATACACATGGTCGATATTCAGAGATCCGTAGTTCAATATTTTCATAGTAATACATGCGCTCCTCTCTTACAGACTGCTTTTTTCATCTGCGGTTATCATAACATTCCTGAAGATATAAATCAATCTATAAACGTTAGGCCGGGGCCGGTTGAAAATGGCCGGCCTCTATGATACACTATATTGGAAATCTAATAGAAGCGGAGCTTTGTTAATGAAAGAAAAAAAACATATCATTCAATCCGTGACCCCGGGATCCATCGCAGAGGAGCTGGAACTGGAAGCGGGAGACGCGGTGCTTGCGGTCAATGATTCCGAAATTGAGGATATCTTCGATTATCAGTTCCTGACACAGGACAGCTATATAGAACTCCTGGTGGAAAAGAAGGACAAAGAAGAGTGGCTTTTGGAGATCGATAAAGATCCGGATGAAGATCTGGGCATTCAGTTTGAAAACGGCCTCATGGACGAGTACCGGTCCTGCAGAAATAAGTGTGTATTCTGTTTTATTGACCAGATGCCTCCGGGCATGCGGGATACACTGTATTTTAAGGATGACGATTCCCGGCTCTCTTTCCTGCAGGGAAATTACGTGACGCTGACCAATATGAGCGATCACGACATAGAGCGGATTATAAAATACCATCTGGGCCCGATCAACGTTTCAGTGCAGACTACGAATCCCGAATTGCGCTGCGAGATGCTGCATAACCGTTTTGCCGGAGAGGCACTGAAAAAGATGGAGAAGCTTTACCGGGCGGGCATCGAGATGAACGGCCAGGTGGTGCTGTGCGCAGGCCTTAATGACGGGGAGGAGCTGGATCGGACCATCAGGGATCTGGGACGCTTCTGCCCTGTCATGCAGAGCATGTCCGTCGTACCGGTAGGGCTGACGAAATATCGTGATGGGCTCTATCCGCTGCGTCCCATCGAAAAAGAAGACGCTGAACGGGCGATTGACCAGATCGAGCGCTGGCAGAAAATTTTCTATGAGAAGTATGGCTTCCATTTCGTGCACGCCAGCGATGAATTCTATGTGCTGGCCGGGCGGACGCTTCCGGAAGAGGAGCGGTATGACGGCTATATCCAGCTGGAAAACGGTGTGGGGATGCTGCGCCTGCTCATAGAAGAGGTGACCGAGGCATATAAGAATGCGAAGGGGGATTTAAGGCAGAGGGAAATCTCAATTGCCACAGGAAAGCTGCCTTATCCGTTCCTTAGAGAACTGACAGATTTAATCTGCGAAAAATTCCCCAATATCCGGGTGCATATGTACCCTGTCACCAATTATTTCTTTGGCGAGAAAATTACGGTGTCCGGGCTGATCACGGGCCAGGATCTGATTGGACAGCTTGCGGGCCAGCCGCTGGGGCAGGAACTTTTGCTTCCAGTGAATATGTTTCGCAGCGGTGAGAACGTCTTTCTGGATGATCTGACGCTTGAGGACGCACAAAGGGCTTTACAAGTGCCGGTGAATATTGTAAAATCAAGCGGACAAGATTTTTTTAACGCGGTTGTTGGGGAAGAAAAGGATGGGGAAGAGACTTCCTGGCAGTGCTATGAAATCAGATGAGCCGGGCGGCTGGAATGAGCCGTTAAAAGATTGAAATGGAGATTAAAATGAGCAAACCAATCGTAGCAATTGTGGGCAGGCCGAATGTGGGTAAGTCCACATTGTTTAATGTGATCGCGGGTGATATGATATCCATCGTTAAGGATACCCCGGGTGTGACCAGGGACAGAATTTATGCGGACTGTACCTGGCTGGATAAGAATTTCACGCTGGTGGATACCGGTGGTATCGAACCGGACAGCAGTGATGTCATCCTGTCGCAGATGAGAGAGCAGGCGGAGATTGCCATACAGACGGCAGATGTGATCATCTTTCTGGTGGATGTGCGGCAGGGGCTGGTGGACGCGGATTCCAAGGTGGCGGACATGCTGCGCAGATCCGGAAAACCGGTCATCTTAGTGGTGAATAAGGTGGACAGCTTCCAGAAGTTCATGGCGGATGTCTATGAATTTTATAATCTGGGAATTGGGGATCCGATTCCTGTTTCTGCGGCGTCGAGGCTGGGAATCGGCGATATGCTGGATGAAGTGGCAAAGCACTTCAGGAAAGAACTGTTAACGGAGGAAGAGGATGACCGGCCGAGAATCGCGATTGTAGGCAAGCCCAATGTGGGCAAATCCTCCATCATCAATAAACTGATCGGCGAAAACCGTGTGATCGTATCCGATGTGGCAGGCACCACGAGAGATGCTGTGGATACGGTGGTCACCAGAAATAAAAAGGAATATATATTTATTGATACGGCCGGGCTGCGCCGCAAGAGCAAGATAAAAGAAGAGCTGGAGCGCTACAGCATCATCCGTACCGTAACCGCTGTGGAGCGGGCGGATGTGGTGGTTGTTGTGATCGATGCGGTGGAAGGAGTCACGGAACAGGACGCCAAGATCGCAGGAATCGCACATGAACGGGGTAAAGGTATCATCATTGCGGTGAACAAATGGGACGCTGTGGTGAAGGACAATAAGACGGTGAACAAATATACGAATAAGATCAGGGAGATTCTCTCCTTTATTCCTTATGCGGAAATCCTGTTTGTTTCCGCAGAGAGCGGCCAGCGGCTGCCCAAGCTGTTTGATTATATTGATGTCGTGATTGCAAACCAGAACCTGCGGGTTCCTACCGGAGTGCTCAACGAGATCCTGACAGAAGCGGTTGCGCTGCAGCAGCCACCCTCAGATAAGGGAAAGAGGCTCAAACTGTTTTATATCACGCAGGTTGCGGTAAAGCCGCCCACTTTTGTGATCTTTGTCAATGACAAAGAACTGATGCATTTCTCCTATACCAGATATATAGAGAATAAGATCAGAGAAGCCTTCGGATTCAGAGGGACTTCGCTGAAGTTCATTACGCGGGAAAGAAAGGAGAAGGATCAGTAGGATGGAACGAATTATTTGCCTGGTCATCGGTTATGCTTTTGGCCTGGTGCAGACCGGATATATCTATGGAAGGCTGCACGGAACAGATATCAGAAAGTTCGGGAGCGGAAATTCCGGCAGCACGAATGCTCTGCGGGTGATGGGAAAGAAGGCGGGAGCCGTTGTGCTGCTTGGCGATGTGGCGAAATCGGTGCTCGCCTGCCTGCTGGTGAGAGTCCTGTTTGGAAAAAGCCAGCCGGATATGGTGCCCCTGCTGGTGATTTATGCCGGCCTGGGCGTTGTGTTGGGCCATAATTATCCTTTTTATCTGAAGTTTAAAGGCGGAAAGGGGATTGCGGCTACCGGCGGATTTGTCATCGCATTAGGCGACTGGAAGCTTCTGGTTTTCGCCCTTTCCGTTTTCCTTCTGACCGTAGCGGTCACCAGATTTGTTTCTCTGGGATCGCTTCTGGGCGTCAGCGCACTCTTTATCGGCTGGGTGGTTTTTACGCAGCTGGGATGGATTGCAGTGGCTTCTACATACCTGGCTGAGACCTATGTGCTGATGTTTCTGTTTGCGGCGCTGGCCTTTTTTCAGCACAGGAAAAATATTGTAAGGCTTGTGAAGGGTACCGAAAACAAACTGGGAGCTAAAAAGTCTTAGACAAACAAGCGCAATAAAGAGCGCGGGCCATCCGCCTTGGCGGTGGCACAGGAGGCATAGATTATGGCAGATATAAGCATTATAGGCGCAGGAAGCTGGGGGGTGGGCCTGGCGGTCCTGCTTTATAAAAACGGACACAGCATCACTATGTGGTCCGCAATTCCCGCGGAAGTGGATATGCTGCAAAAGACACGTGAGCAGAAAAGCATGCCGGGCATAAAACTGGCGGAGGAAATTCGGATCACCGGGGATATGAAAGAGGCGGTGGACGGTGCCGATCTGCTGGTGCTGGCGGTCCCTTCCGTTTATACCAGGGAAACCGCTTCACGCATGTCTCCCTATGTGCACAGCGGGCAGAAGATCGTCAATGTATCAAAGGGAATTGAAGAGAAAACTCTGTATACGCTGTCGGAGATCATTGAAGAGGAGATTTCACAGGCTGATGTGGCCGTGCTCTCCGGCCCCAGCCATGCGGAAGAGGTGAGCAGAGGGCTGCCCACCACCTGTGTGGTCGGAGCACACAGCAAGGAAACAGCAGAGTATATTCAGGATCTGTTCATGTGCAATGTTTTCAGAGTATATATCAGCCCGGATATATTGGGGATCGAACTGGGCGGCGCCTTAAAGAATGTGATCGCGCTGGCCGCCGGCATCGCAGACGGCCTGGGATACGGTGATAACACAAAGGCGGCTCTTATAACCAGGGGGCTGACTGAGATCACCAGGCTGGGACTTGCGATGGGAGCCAAGGCAGAAACCTTATACGGCCTTTCCGGAATCGGGGATCTGATTGTAACCTGTGCCAGCATGCACAGCCGGAACCGGCGTGCCGGCATACTGATCGGACAGGGCAAGTCGATGGATGAAGCCATGGAAGAGGTGCAGATGGTGGTGGAAGGCGTGTACAGCGCCAAAGCCGCGCTGGCTCTTGCAAATAAATATCATGTGGATATGCCGATCATTGAACAGGTGAACCGGGTTCTGTTCGAAGGAAAATCCGCGGCGGATGCCGTATCGAATTTGATGCTTAGGGATAAAAAGCTGGAACATTCCGCCCTTCCCTGGAACGAAGCTTAAATAGTGGCAGCCGTTCAGACAGTTCCCGTGCGGGGCTTGCGTTTTGCAGTGAATGGAGAAGAAAAATGGAAGGAAAAGAGCGCAGAGAAAAAATACTGGAGATGCTGGAAACTGCAGAGGACCCCATTTCCGGCGGGGAGCTGGCCAAAAAACTTTCAGTCAGCAGACAGGTGATTGTCCAGGATATCGCACTGCTGCGGGCAGTCAATAAGAATATCCTGTCCACAGCCAGAGGATATCTGCTGTATCAGCAGAAAGAGAAGAAAAAAGTCCGCTGCTTTCAGGTCAGCCACACGACGGAGCAGATCGAAGATGAACTGACCGCGATCGTGGACCTGGGTGGCAGAGTGCTGGATGTCTGTGTGATGCACCCGATTTATGGGAGCATCACGACGGACCTTTTCATTTTCAGCAGGAAGGATGCGGCCGATTTCGTGAAGAAAATTAAAAGCCAGCAAACTGTACCGCTGAAAGAACTGACGAACGGAATTCATTTCCATACGGTGGAAGCGGACCGGGAAGAGGTGCTGGATGCGATAGAAAAAGCATTGGACGAAAAAAAGTACTTGATTCGCTGCTGAATCTGTGTTATTCTATGCGACAGGGTGACAAGACACATGTAAAGCGGGGCTGTAAAGCGCTGCTGTGACTGACAACAAAGACAACGAAAGAAAGTGCACGAAACCGTGCACATGCCGTCAAACGTAACAGTTCAGACGGCGGCTGTTGGCATGAAAAGGAAGGAACAGGGTATGGAAAAACTGAAAAAATTAGGAAACCGAATATTCATTGAAGGGCTCTCCGGAATGGCTCTGGGTTTGTTTGCGACACTGCTGGTAGGAACTATTCTGGAACAGGTGGGAAATCTGCTGGGAGGGGATCTCGGCAATTACATAGTGGTAGTGGCCACCGTAGCGAAGAAACTGACTGGAGCCGGTATCGGTATCGGCGTTGCCGCGAAGTTTAAACAGTCTCCCCTGGTGACGGTTTCGGCCGGCGTGGCCGGTATGGTGGGAGCGTTTGCCAAACAGATCATGTCAGGCACGCTGCTGGTGGACGGTGCATTTGTGCTGGCCGGTGTGGGAGAACCACTTGGCGCTTTTGTTGCGGCGTATCTTGCCATTGAAGCCGGCAACATTGTATCCGGAAAGACCAAGGTGGATATACTGGTCACACCGGTTACGACCATCGCTGTCGGTTCTCTGGTGGGCCTTTCCATCGGTGTGCCCATCGCGGCATTTATGACCAAGGTAGGAGAGCTGATCAATTGGGGCGCTGTACAGCAGCCGTTTCTGGCCGGTATCATCGTATCTGTGCTGATGGGAATCGCTCTGACTTTGCCGATCAGTTCGGCCGCCATCGGGGTGTCACTGGGGCTTAGCGGAATTGCCGCCGGAGCCGCCACTATCGGATGCTGTGCGAATATGGTTGGATTCGCTGTGGCCAGCTATCGGGAGAATAAAGTCGGCGGACTGGTGGCACAGGGAATCGGAACCTCCATGCTGCAGATGCCGAATATCATCCGTAAGCCGGTGATATGGCTGCCCGCTATCGTAACGAGCGCCATTTTGGGCCCTATTTCCACCTGCATCCTGCAGATGACCAGCAATGCTACCGGATCCGGCATGGGAACCTGCGGACTGGTGGGACAAATTATGACCTACCAGACCATGGTGGGCGCCGGAACCGCGCCGGCCGTTGTACTGGCGGAGATTCTTATTATGCAGTTTCTCGCACCGGCGGCTCTGGCGCTGGCAATATCCGAAGGCATGAGAAGAGCAGGACTGATCAAGGACGGAGATATGAAACTGGATATTTAAAATTCCTATTGAAGGACAAATGAAGAGCAGGCTCTGTGGCATATGAGAGCCTGCTCTTGTTTTGTTTCCTGCAATCTGCTATTATATTAAGCAGATATGCCGTTTGAAATCAGCGGCAGGAAATCAGACTAACAGGGGAAAACATATGAAAAGACTGTCTGTATTTGTCCAACTGTACCTGATGCTGCTTTTGGTACTGATTATGCCGGTATCGCTGGTGGTATTTTATGCTACGAATACACTGGGAGACTATGCGAAGGATGAGGTGGCACAATCCACACTCGAAAAACTGATCTCTTCTGCCAATGCGATCGAGCTGATGATGGTGAATATCGTAAACGGCTGCATCCGTTTTTCGCAGAATAACAGCTTTTTGGAACTGCGCAAGGTACCGGATTATGAGTCGCTGAATATGGATACGGATAATATATTCATCGCCTATGATGCGTATAATACACTGAAAAACCTTTATGTGAACGATTCGCTCGTATACTCTAATTTCTATGTGGGAGAGGACAGCGATTATGTGATTTCTTCTGATAAGGGCATCTGTTCCACGGATAATTATTTAAGCCTGGAATGGCTGCAGAGCCTTAAGGAGGAAAGCCCGTCGCAGAAAAAATACTGGATATCCAGAAATATGAGCACTTCCACTGTGGCTGAGGCGAGACGCAATCTGACCAGTGAGGTTACTGTTCCGGTGCTTTCCTATGTATATGTGGTAAACTCGCTGACAAATGCGACGAAGGGGAGCATGGTATGCAATATATCGGTGAACCGTCTGTCAAGGATGATCCAGTCGGATACAGAGAATGGGATTGGCTATATTCTGGACAGCGATAACAGGATAATCTGTCACCAGGACAGAGGTGCGTTCAATCAGGATGCAACGGATGATGCGGTCACGGAACGAATCAGGAGCAGTCTTGCGGCTTCGGGCTATTTTGATATGGCGATCGATGGTACGGAATATCTGTGTGCTTATTATAAATCCAATTTTAACAACTGGACCTATGTCTACCGGTATGATCTAAATGCAATGATGGGAAAGGCCAGCGGCCTGACCTTCCGTGCGCTGATTTTGATCGCCGCAGTGATCGTTTTCGGCACGGTTCTGGCGCTGTATCTTAGCTACCAGTTCTTTAAGCCGGTCAGAAGCCTGATGAGAAATATCAGTGCCAACGACCCTTCCGTAAAAGGAATGAAAAATGAATGGTTTTATCTGGAAAATGTGTTTCAGAATATGAAGACCCAGGAAGAGGAGATGCACGGCCTGCTGGAAAAGCGAATGTCGGATTACATTCATTTGAGGCTTCGGGAAGCCTTATCCGGAACGATAGAAAAGGAAGAGTACCTTGCTGAGTTAGAAAAGATATTCCCCTATCATCATTACATGGTGATCTTTGCCAGCGTGGATGGCAAAAATGAATTCCTGAAATCCACCGGCACGGATGAGCGAAATTACCAGTTTTTAAGGCTGGAAAATCTGTTTGATGAGACATTCTCCATGGAAGGCTATGTGAGCCGCAGCATCCGTTACCGTTCTTCCATCTGTACGCTGGTGCTGAATATGAAGGTATATGACCAGTTTAAGGTACCGCGTCTGCTGGAGGAAAAAATAAAGGAAGTCAAATTAAAGGCAGAAGAATTTTTTCCGTATACAATGACTATGGGAATCAGCGGCGTGCGGACCAATCTGGCCGACCTGGTTTTCTGCGCCCAGGAAGCGGAGGCGGCAGTCCGGCACCGCATTGTGGCGGGAAAGAATCAGACCATATTCTGGAATGCAGGCATGAACGAGAGCAAGCGCTATCATTACCCATACAGCAGTGAAAAGCGCATCATCAACCTCATCGTGCTGGGCAATACGGATCTGGTCTGCCGGGAACTGATCCGTGTCAAGGAACAGATACTCATGGTGGAGGATATTTCCTATGATAATGTCATATTAATTTATCAGCAGCTGATCGGCGCAATGATTAAATGTCTGATGGAGCAGGGCGTGAATACCAGCCGCGTAATGGGAAACGGACGTGTGGCTTATACAAGCATCGCCTCCCAGGATACGATTGATGAGATTGAAAAATATATGCTGCAGTTCGTGGAATCCGTCCGTGAGGCGATCGATCATCTGCATCAGGAGCAGCCGGCAGATCAGACTCATGATAAAATACTTCATTTTCTTGAGGAGCATTATCGGGAGGATATTGATTATGAGGCGGCAGCATCGGAGCTGGGAATCAGCTATTCTTATATGCGAAAGCTGGTACGGGAAAACACCGGCGGAAGCATTGTGGATTTTGTAAATAAACTGCGGATCGAAGAAGCCAAAAAGCTGCTTACAACGACCGGCCTTAGCATCTCGGCAATTGCTGAGAAAGTCGGATATCATAATGTGCAGAGCATCAATCGGTTCTTCAAAAAGTATGAGGGCATAACGCCCGGAGAGATGAGAAATATAACCGGATAATGACAACAAAAAATCGGGCGGACTGTATCGGAAAGCTGTAGGATTTGATGTCCTATGGCTTTCTATTTTTTATGCCGCGAAAGCGGCCCGCAGGTGGAGAATGCCGCAAGTGGGATTTGATTCACATATTGTGCAATTTGAATGTAAAACGGCGGTGCAAATTGGCTTCTATGGGAAAAATGACATATCAATTTTGATAAATCTTATTAAAATTGATACTGAAAAGTAAGCAAATATGAAAAAAAGCGCGGTAAAAAACGGTAATATATGGGATGCCAGACTGTCTGGAATTGCTGAAAAGCTGATAAAACAAGGACAAATCCGAGTGTTAAAAATGATCATATGTATCAAAAATGATCATTTACAGAAAATCACTCCCGGACTATACTCCAGATATGCACAGCAGATAACACTGTATGGCAATTTTACTCATAAAAGGGGGAATAAATGAAATGAAAACGGCCAAAACAAATTTGGCGCAGATGAACTTCGGTATAAAGAAGAAAAAAGGTCCGCTGTTTTATCTGAAAAAGGACTGGCAGCTGTATTCCCTGCTGCTTCTGCCTCTGGCATTTTGTATCCTGTTTAAATACGTGCCCATGTACGGCCTGGTCATTGCCTTTAAAGATTACAAAATAAAGGACGGCTTCGGCGGCGGCACCTGGGTGGGGATGGAAGTCTTTAAAAAGGTATTCAGCCACAGACAGTTTAAAGAAGCGCTGCGCAATACGCTGCTCTTAAATGTGCTGGACCTGGTGGTGAGCTTCCCGATGCCGATCATTCTGGCGCTGCTCTTAAATGAAATCCGCTGCAAATGGTTTAAAAAGGTATCACAGACCGTGCTGTATTTACCGCACTTTCTGTCCTGGATCATCATCGGCGCCCTGGCATATCAGCTGTTTTCACAGGCAAACGGTGTGGTGAACACAATGCTGGAGAATCTGGGGATCGGTTCTGTGAACTTCCTGCAGGACGACCAAAACTGGCTGATTTCCTATATCATCATAGGCGCATGGCAGAGCATGGGATGGGGAACCATCATTTATCTGGCGGCCATCACCTCGGTCAATCCGGAACTGTATGAGGCGGCCAGGGTGGACGGAGCCGGAAGGTGGAAACAGATGCTGCATGTTACAATTCCCTGTATCCGCAGCACGATTGTGATCCTTTTGATCATGAATCTCGGCAAGATCATGGGTGGTTCCTTCGAACGAGTGAATTCTCTGATGAATGTGGCAACGACGGAGTACACGACCACGATCCCCATCCTCGTATATAACTGGGGTATTAAGGACATGAAGTTCAGCCAGTCCACAGCGCTGGGACTGTTCCAGTCGCTGATCGGCCTGATGCTGGTACTGTTTTCGGATTTTATCGCCAAGCGTCTCGGCGAAGACGGATTAATTTAAGGAGGGTGCCATGAGCGAGAACAGAGTAAAAACAACGCAGAAGCATGCATGGACCGCATCCAGAGTGAAAAACAAGGCGATCGATATTGTGATCTATGTGTTTATCACCTTGGTCTCCCTGACCTGTCTGCTGCCGTTTATCCATGTAGTATCCAAATCGATCAGTGAAGAGCGGTTTGTAGTGACCAAGCAGGTATTCCTGATACCAAAGGGCCTTACTTTTGATGCCTATCTGAAGGTGTTTGCGGATGCCAGCATTATGCAGTCTTTGTATGTGACTGTGATTATGACAGTACTGTTTACGGTGCTGGGCATGTTTTTGACCATCTGCGCAGCATATCCGCTGTCCAGAAAGAATTTAAAAGGCAGAAAGGTGATCAATTTCATCTTCATATTTACGATGTATTTTGCCGGAGGAATGATCCCTGATTACCTTCTGATGAACTCGCTGGGAATGCTGGAAAAAATGACTTCATTGGTACTTCCGCTGGCATTCAGCGCTTATAATCTTGTTATCATGAAGAACTCACTGGAATCATCGATTCCGGACAGTCTGGTGGAATCGGCCCTGATCGACGGTGCGAGCCATTATACAATTCTGCGCAGGCTGGTGCTGCCGCTGTCAAAGCCCATCATCGCAACACTGTCTCTGTTTTATGCGGTAGGAAGATGGAATACATACAGCGATGCAATGTTCTATATCAAGCAGAATAAAGCTCTGCGCCCCCTGCAGCTGAAGCTCTATTACCTGATTATCTCCGCTACGGAATCCTTCCAGGGTTCCATCAATGATACCGGCATGACCCGTTATACAGATCCGGAGATACTTAAAGCTGCATGTATTGTATTCGCAACGCTGCCGATCATCGTAGTTTATCCGTTCCTGCAGAAATATTTCGTACAGGGCACCATGATCGGAGCTGTAAAGGGATGACAGCATCTCATGCGATCTATAACCGATAGTAGCCGCAATTGCGGACTCTATAATATTATCTTATAAGAGGAGGAAATAAGATGAAGAAGAACTTCAAAAGACTGGCAGCTCTTGGACTGGCAGCTGCAATGACTATCGCTTCCCTGTCAGGCTGCAGTTCAGGAAAAGAACCTGCGGGCAGCACCACAGAAGCGCCCAAGGAAACTACGACGGCTGCCGGCAATGCGGAAAGTACGGCGGCTCCTTCCCAGGCGGCAGGAGAATTTACCGATTACTCAGCCGGTTTCCCGGAAAAAGTAACGATCCAGATTCCTATTTATGAAAGAGGCTGGGAAGGCTGGGATCCCTGTGACAATTACTGGACCAAATGGATCCAGGAAAACTTCGGTGATAAATATAATGTAGAGATCGAGTGGATATCCATCGGACGTTCTACCGAAGTGACGGATTTCACACAGCTGCTTTCAGCAGGCAGTGCGCCGACCATCATTTTCCACTATGATTATCCGAACATCCTGCAGTATTACTCAGAAGATGCTTATCAGCCTTTGAATGCGGAGGAAATCGCATATTACGCACCTAATTACTGGGAGAAGATGGGCGATACCATTCAGGAATACGGTGTGATCAATGATGAGCTGATGGTGATCATGGGCAGCCGTACCGAACTGTTATCCAGCAACTATGGAACGATTATCCGTAAAGACTGGATGGATAAAGTAGGTGTAGATATGCCTCAGAATCTGACCGAGTACAACGATATGTTAAGAAAATGGAAAGATGCCGGTTTGGGCTATGCTTCCGATTATCTGTTAATGAAATCCTTCAACTTTGACTATTCCTTCAGAGGATGGCCGAACGATGCGGAAGGCAGAGCATTAAATTCCGATCTGGCAGTGGCTTCTCTGTCCTGGGAACCCACCAAGGCATTCTTAAAGAATATGAACGAACAGTACAACGAAGGTCTGATCACACCGGAATTCTATCTGGATACGGACGGATCACAGTGTAAGGCTGATTTCTTATCCGGAAAGGCCGGCACATGGTCCTGCTATATCAACCAGAATACACTGACAGATATTGAAAACCTGATGGCAAGTTTCCCCGAAGCGGAACTGGCAATCCTGGATCCTGCGGCTAAGGCGCCGGAAGGAGAGCATCCTCAGGGACGTAAGTACTGGCCTTTCGGCATGATCTACGGCATCAATGAGGACGCTACCGATGAGCAGAGAATCGCAGTATGGATGTACATTGAATGGATGAACGATCCGGAAGTGCTCGCAACACTGCAGAGCGGTTTTGAAGGAATGCATTACGAAGTGAAGGACGGCATCAAAGTTTCTCTGGGCTACACAGGAGAAGAGAGAATGTCCAACAACGATAATCAGGATTATTACTGCCTGGTTGCTTCCAATAAATCATACGCGACTCAGGAAGAGTGGGCGAAATCCATCGTTAATGCCAACGGACCTAAGGGTTATGAATATCTGATTCAGGAAATTCTGGATTATAACGACAAATATGACGAGTGGGCTACACCGGATACCTGCTTCACCGTTCCGATCGCATCCTTGAGCGAGTACTCCACAGAGCTTGCTACACTGTGGCAGGAATCCTATGTAAAACTTGTGAGAAGCACACCTGAGGAATTTGATGCGCTTTATGATGAGCTGTCCCAGGAATACCTGGATGCAGGATATCAGGAAATTCTGGATGAGAAGAAAGCCGCTTATGATGCGGGTTACTATCACTAGGATGTAAGCAGCTAAAAAATTAACCGGCATAAGCCGGAAGAGAGGCCGTTCGGCGCATGCAGCGCCGGGCGGCCCTTTTCAAATTTGGGTACCTCTGAACAGAAATATTTGCATATTTTACCAGAGAAGAATTATAAATATGACATGCATGTGTCATATGTCTGTGATAAGATGACTGTATGAATCATTCATCAGGCGGTTATCAGCCTGAAATCATGAAAGTACAGGAGAATTCGGAATATGGAGATTATCGCGGTTAACAGAGACAATATTACAACGGAGCATATATGTTGTGCGATATCGGATAAAAAAGGGGAATGCTGCGTATCATCCAAGAAGGAATGGATGATCAAACGGTTTGAGGACGGGCTGGTTTTTAAAAAGCTGGATGTGCGGGGAAAAGTTTTTATAGAATATATACCGGCATCGAAGGCCTGGTATCCGATATCGGCAGACGGATATATGCACATCAACTGCTTTTGGGTATCCGGACAGTTTAAGGGAAAAGGCTTTGCCAACCGGCTTTTGGAGCAATGCATGGAGGATGCAAAGAACGCGGGGCTTTTGGGAGTGACCGTAATATCATCCCCTAAAAAAATGCCCTTCCTTTCCGATCCGGGCTATCTAAAATACAAGGGGTTTAAGACCGCGGATACGGCTGCTCCCCATTATGAACTGCTGTACCTTCCTTTTGATGAGAGCGCGCCGGCGCCGAAATTCTCTGACTGCGCGAAAAAAGGGAGGATCGAAGAAAAAGGCATGGTTCTTTATTACACTAACCAATGTCCTCATACGGCTAAGTATGTGCCTGTGATCCAGGATATTGCCGAAGAAAGGGGAATGGCACTTTCAATCCACAAGATAGAAACTCTGGAAGAAGCAAAAAATGCTCCTTCGCCCTTTACGACCTACAGCTTTTTTTATGACGGGACTTTTGTGACCAACGAAATCTTCAGTGAGAAAAAATTTGAAAAGTTTTTGGACACAATCTGTTGACTGTAAACCTTATTTATACTTTATACTTGTGACATACAGCAAAGGGCGGCAGAGGAACGGCCGGCCTTTGGCAGGCATCAAAGATAAGTGAGGCGATGGATATGACAATTAAGGAAGTAGAAGAGAAAACGGGGCTGTCGCGCTCCAACATCAGGTTTTATGAAAAAGAGGGGCTGATCCGGCCGGAACGCAACGATAAAAACGGTTACCGGGACTATACAAAGGAAAACATTGCGGAGATCAAAAGAATTGCTTTTTTGAGGAGCTTAAATCTGCCGGTGGAGAGTATCCGGGACTGCGTGAATGGAAAGATACAGCTGAATGCCCTGTTAAGAAAGCAGAATGAGCAGCTGGATCAGGAGATTGTGAAGCTCACAAGATCGAAAAACGTATGCAGCCGGATGCTTGAGGATAATGTGGAATCCTATGAGAAATTGGACATAGACCGCTATATCGGCGATATGGGCGGATACGTCAGGGAAAACAGGGAGCTGTTTTCTCTGGATGCGCTGACCTTTGTGAAAGTATGGGGCGGTGTGGCCGTATGGCTGGCACTTACGGCGCTGTGCCTGCTCATCGCTGCGGTATCGTTTTACTTTCTGCCGGAACGGATTCCGATCCAGTGGAGCGGCGGACAGGCGGCGAATGAGACAGGCCGTTTAGTGATTTTCGCTTATCCGGCCGCCTGTGTTATCATCCGCCTGCTATTGCGTCCCTTTATATGGAGATGGCTGGGGAATATGGGGCAGGCGGATCTGGTGACCGATTACCTCACCAACTTTCTGTGCTTTGTGGCCTGTTCCGCACAGATGTTTACAGTTCTGTTCGTATTCGGTGTCATGAAGCATATCACAGCAGTGCTGGCAGTGGATGCTTTGGTCTTTTTCATTGTCCTGTATAAGGGGCTGATGAAAATGAGCGGACAGAAACAGTAAATTTTCAAATGTATTCGGTTTGTTTTAAATACTGGCTTTTTGGCCAGCACTTTGCATTTGTAAAAGGTTTTTCGATATTCGCCGGGTGTCATCCCTTCCATTTGCCGAAAGACCCGGATAAAATACTTTTCGTCTGTATAGCCGCAGGCAAATGCGGTTTCTTTAATTGAGAGTTCCCCGGAGGACAGCAGTCCCTTGGCGGCATCAATTCTAGTTCTGTGAACAAATTTAATCAGATTTTTCCCCGTATACTTCTTGAATGTGTAGGACAGGTAATCCGGATTATAATGAAAGAGAGAAGCCAGATATTTAACGGTGACGGGCTTTCGGTAATTAATCCGGATCCACTCTTTGATGTAATTGATATGGGTAGGCACACCGGGAGCCGACAGATAGTGATTTAAGAATTCATGAGTCAGCTCCATGAGCAGCAGGTTTAAAGAGTAATGTATCAGATAGCTGGAGTATACCGGTTCTATTTTGGAGAGGTTCAGCATCTGCGAAAACAGCTGTAAAAGGATACCGGAATCAGAAACGGTTCCGGCCTCCGGCAGGATAAAGCAGTCCAGCCCGTTTAAAGGACTGGAGGCCAGACGGCTGTTCAGAAAACCGCTTAGGGCATGCTCATCACAGCATGTAAATGGACAATCCTCCCAGAGATGAAAATGCACCCAGAAATAAGAGAGCTTTTCTTTTGTAATCCTGTATCCGTAATGCTCAAGCCCGGCATAAAGAATGAGAAACTGCTGTGGACCTGTCACATACTCATGTCCGTCCGTTCCCATATAAAGAGTCCCTTCGGTTACATAAATGAATACATGATAGTCCAGCATGCGCCGCTGATGAAAAAAGCCGCCATCACTGTGTATATGTCCGCAGTCTATATATTGAATTGGATGTGCGCAGCTGGTAATTAAATATATCATATAAGATTCATCTACCTTTTCTCTGTTATGGATGTTGTTTTCAATTGCTATATTTACTATACTTTGTTTAACAAATATGCCGGATAATACTTAAAATAATCAGAAATATATGTTATTATATCACAATTATCAGCGGCGCCGCAAACCAATATATGGTAAAAGTGATCAATTACCGGCATACATATTTTGACTTTATAAACTGTGGAATATGTTGGAATTTGTAAAAGGAGGATTTAAGATGCTTAGGAGAAAAAAGATTTATTCACTTCTGACAGCTGTTTGTCTTTTTGCAGCGGTCCTGTCGGGCTGTACGGGAAAGGAAAAGGAGACGATCGGTCAGAACCAGGGCACATCGTCTGTGCAGACAGAGACACAGAGTACTGCAGGAGCACAGACTGGCGATGCGGTTGAAATCCGTTTTGCCTGGTGGGGCGGAGATGCAAGACATGAAGCTACACTGAAGGCGATTGAGGCTTATAAGGAGATCGCCCCGAATGTAACAATCGTACCGGAGTACCAGGGATGGGACGGCTATGAAGACAAGATGGCCACACAGCTGGCAGGAAAGACACAGCCGGATATCATGCAGGTGGGGTACACAACAATCATGAGCTGGGGAGAGAAGTTCGACTGTTTCCTGGACTTTAAGAGTCAGGACACGCTGGATCTCGGCCTGTTTGACGAGAACTTCATCAATAATTTCGGTACTTATGCGGACGGCAGAACCATTGCTGTTCCGGCAGGTATCAGCTCCTATAATCTGGTGGTGAACAAAACAGTGACAGATGCGGTGGGCATTGTGGTACCGGATCAGATGACCTGGGAAGAATTTATAGAAACCGGTAAAAAGGTGCACGAGGCGAATCCGGATTACTATATGATAACGAGTAACGACGATAACTGGAACCATATGCTTCGTTCCTATATCCGACAGATGTCAGGGCGCTGGAGCATAGAGGATGATTATACGGTCATACAGGATAAGGAAGTATTGGTAAGCGCCTTTACCTTCCTGCAGACACTGTTTAAGGAAGGCGTGGCAGAGCCGATGGAAACCGCATATCCGTACTATGCGAACATTGCGGAGAACAAAAAGTGGCTTTCCAATGAGATCGCCTGCTTTTACTGTGCATCATCCGCGATCGGCAATATAAAGGCGGATGGTATGAACCTGGATGTTGTATCCATACCTATTGCGGATGAAGCGAAGAAAACCGGTGTGATCACCATGCCCTCACAGATGTTCGCTGTAACGGATAATGAAAAGTCAGTAGAAGCGCTTAAATTTCTGGAGTTTTTGTACTCGGATCAAACCGCAGTTGAAATTTTGAAAGACTGCCGCGGCGTCCCCGCCGCCGGAGTGGCCAGAGACCTGCTGGCAAAGAAAGATATGCTGGATCCGGTCATCAACAAGGCTGTGAATATTGCGCTGGAGAATACGGATGCTCCTCCCAGCGTGCTTTCGGAAAACGCCGAAATATATGGTGTGCTGTTCCCGCTTATGCAGGAACTCTGCTATGAGGCGATCACACCGGAAGATGCGGCGGACCGCATGATCGAAGAATGCCAGGAGATCCTGGACGAGATGAAGAAATAAGAAGATATGCCCGGCAGAATCCCGGCGGACTTTTGCCGGGCATGTGTTATCGTCCGTTTGAAAATCAGCCGGTTTTAGGGAGGGGATCGGATTATGAAGAAAAGTACGTTTATTACCAGAAGAAATAATCAGGGGTATCTGTATCTGGCCCCCTGGATCATAGGTTTCCTGGTATTTCAGCTGTACCCTTTGCTGCTGTCACTGTTTTACTCATTGACGGACTACAGCTTTGGTGACCAGTTCCGTTTTGTGGGTATGACTAACTATATAAAACTGTTTGCGAAAGACCACGAGTTCCGCAATTCCCTGGCGGTTACATTTAAGTATGTGTTTTTATCTGTTCCGATGAAGCTGCTTTGCGCTCTGTTGGTGGCGATGATATTAAATGTGCAGCTGAAGGGAATGAACTGGTATCGCACCATCTACTATTTGCCGTCAATCATGGGGGGCAGTGTTGCTATCGCAATTCTGTGGAGAAACCTGTTTGCGGCGGACGGTATCATCAATACGGCACTTACTTACATCGGGTTGGACAGTGTTGGTTGGCTGACCAATCCAAAGGTATCCATAATGACGATCAGCCTGCTGTCGGTATGGCAGTTTGGATCCTCAATGATCTTTTTTCTGGCGGCTTTAAAGCAGGTGCCTAAAGAGCTTTATGAAGCGGCCAGAGTGGACGGATCATCCGGAGTGCGGATATTCTTTCATATCACATTGCCGATGATCAGCCCAATGATACTCTTTAATATGATTATGCAGCTGATCAACGCATTTCAGGAGTATACGGCGCCTGCGATCATCACCAACGGAGGTCCGATGAAATCCACCAAACTGTTCGGGCTCCTGCTCTATGAGACAGGTTTTTCCTATTACAAAATGGGATACGCGTCCGCACAGTCCTGGATACTTTTTGTGATCATCATCGCGTTTACCTGCCTGATTTTTAAGTCGTCGTCCTACTGGACATTTTATGCGGATGGAGGGGAATGAGAGCATGAACAGAACCAGAAAAAGAAATCTGAAAAGACGGTTGAAAAAAGCGGTGTCCTATGTTCTCCTGACGATGCTGGGGCTGCTCTTTTTATACCCCTTCTGTTTTCTGATTTCCGCTTCTTTTAAGACGAACACAGAGCTTTTGACCTCCTACAGCCTGATCCCCAGGCAGATTACGCTGGAATCCTACATAAAGGGGTGGAGAGGTGTGGGAGAGTATTACTTCGGCACATTTATACTGAATTCGGTAAAAATCGTGTTTCCGGTAGTTGTGCTGACCGTTCTCTCCTGCAGTGTGGTAGCATATGGTTTTGCCAGATTTCGGTTTAAAGGCAGAAATCTGCTCTTTGGGCTTATGATCTCTACAATGATGCTGCCCAACGCGGCGACAATCATTCCAAAGTATATTATGTTCCGGCAGTTTAACTGGCTGGATACCTACCTGCCTTTTTGGATTCCGGCGGCCTTTGCGTGTTATCCGTTTTTTATATTTTCTGTAATGCAGTTTATCCGGGGAATCCCGAGAGAAATTGATGAATCGGCTTTCATGGACGGATGCGGTACCCTGCGCATATTTTTAAGAATTATCATGCCGCTTTGCAAACCGGCTCTGTTCTCTGTGGGGATTTTCCAGTTTATCTGGACCTGGAATGATTATTTCAATCCGCTGATATTTATTAACAGCGTCCGAAAGTATAACGTGATGCAGGGGCTGAGACTGAGTATGGACAGCAGCACCAGCATATCCTGGGGGCCTATCATGGCCATGTCCTTTGTCGCCATGCTTCCCTGCATTGTGATTTTCTTCCTGGCTCAGAAATATTTTGTAGAAGGCGTTGCGACTACGGGGCTGAAGGGATGAGGGTATCAGATCTGTTAAGAGGAGGAGAAAGAGAAAAATGGAGTCATTTGATACAATTACGGCGAATATGTATCCGTGGAAAAGGTATGCGGAGAATAAACAACTGGAGACAATGCTTGTATTGTTTGCCGATACGAAAAAAGCACATGCCAGAGTAGGGGATCCGCAGGAGATCCAACGTTATCTGGATTATGCCGAAGATAATCAGGCAAGCTTTGACTGGGTACAGCTGCATAGCGGTTTTTGGTTTAACCATGCGCCATTAAAGAACTATCCGGATGCAGGGATAGAGGTGGATGAAGAAACCAATTCCTTTGTGGACAAGGTCATCAGGCTTTGCAAAGGGAAGGGAAAAAAAGTTTCCTATATGCTGGGCAATTTTACGCCGCTGGATCAGTTACTGAAAGCTTATCCACAGGTCAGAAACCTGAACAACGGCCTGTTTTGGCAGCTGTTATACGATGCGGCATATGGGATCTTAACGCGTTTTCCGCAGCTTGATGAACTGTCCCTGTACTTTTTTGAGTCCATGAATCTGATTCACTATAATAATTTCTTTAAATGTATGAATTACGGTCTGGACATTGATGAAGAAATGATGGAAAAGCATCCGGATCAGATACTGAAACAGGAGTCGCAGTCATGGCCGTATTTAAGCTTTGCAGATCATCTTCGTATGGTGCTTATGGCTGTTGCCTCCGCCTGCCGTGACCTGGGTAAAAGCTTCTGTCTGCTGACCCATGTATGGTTTCCGTATCAGGAGGAACTGCTATATGAGGCGCTGAAAGATTTTCCGGCGGATCTGCCAAATACTGGAACACAATTATACTACAGGTGATTTCAATCCGTATCTGCCGGCGCCGAGGCTGATTGAGCGTCTACCCCATCTAAAGCATGCGGTATGCTATTGCTGCGGTATGGAATACCACGGTTTAAGCCTGATTCCATGCTGCTTTCCGGAAGCGCTGCAGGCTAATCTAAATTACGCGCTGAAGAGCTCGCCTAACATGGAACGCATTGTAGTGCGCCCAATCTGGGATGGGGAAAGCCTGTTAAAAACGCCCAATGAAGTGAATTTGTTCGCCCTGCTTAAACTGGCAGGTCATCCCGGGGCGGATACGGAGGAACTGTGGGATGAATGGATAAACAGCAGATACGGCATATCTGACAGGTATATCTGCGAGGAACTGGCGTCCATCCTAAGGGCGTCATACCAAGCGGTAAAACAAGTGCTGTTTGGGTGCGGCGTACGCATGACAGATCATTCCCATATCCCGGATTACGGCCATCTGGAATCCCGGCTTTACAATTATGGTAAAGCGCTGATCGGCTGGCGGCCGGACCCGGAAAACCAGCAGGCCGTATACGATCTCCTGATCCGCCCAGGAAGAAAGGCTCTGCGAATCAACCGTGAAAACCATGAGAACAGCTTAATACTGATGCGGGAAGCGGCCGGCCGTCTTGATAATCTGCGGGAATATCTGAAGGCAGAGGACTATGAGGACATCAGCGGCCGGTACCGTGATTTTATTTGTTTCATACAGCTGCACCAGCTGGAGCTGGACGCTTATCTGCGGCTTAGGAGGTATCAGAAGGTTAAGGAGCCGGAGAACCGGGAAGTCATCGAACAGGATATTAACCGTCTGGAAGAGTACAGAGCGGATATCCTGTCCGGAAAGATTCCGCCCTGTTATCTGTTTTCACCCGACCATATAGGAAGTTTTACCGAAAGCGTGCGCGGACAGATAACTGGTGCTCCGTCTGGACAGTTCCGCTAATTGTGTGATGCTGTACCGGGAAAGCATGAAAGCCGTGAGTGCTGAGAACGTGGAGGGAAACATATTGGAACTGTGTGAAATGTATCTGAAATCAGGACTGCCCGGATATTTCGTATCCGCCCCGACAGAGGAAAAAGAAGGGATGATCAGTGAGAGGCTTCTGTATACCCAGGCAAACGGACGCGTACTGCTTGGACAGGATACCCTGGGCCGGCTGCATTTTATATCTCTGCCCAGCGAATATGATTATCCATTGCCGGTAAACCATACGGATGCGTCCCGGCATCTCGTGGCCGGCGCAGGCATGTACCGCCAGAATGATTGCGGTCTTTTACCGGGCAGGTTTAGCTATTCATTGGAATTGGAGTCAGGGCATAGGGAAATGGCGGATGAAAACAGTCTGTCCTTTTATCAGAATGATTTTCTTCCTGTAACCAGAACGGTATACGGGGATCTGGAACTGATGGTGTCTTCCTTTGCACCGGTGAATGAGAATGCGTTTCCAACAGGTGAGGATGACAATTCAGTTTGGGGGCCTTCCGGATGCTTTTATACGTTGTCCGCATATAACCGAAGCAAAAAAAGCGTAAGGGGACGCCTTGTGCTTAAGCTTCAGAATGGCCTTCTGATCGGACGGGAAGACAGACGGCAGCCGGATAAAGCGGCGGCCATGCATTGTGACGGGACAGGAGAACATCTGATCTGGCTTGCACATCCGGAGCTGTATGCTGCCATAGAGATGTGCGGCGGCAGGACCGCAGAGGATTTCGGAGAAAGCCCGGATGAAATAAAGGAAAGGCGATGTGAAGCGGCCTTCGAGCTGGAGCCCGGCGTCAGCAAGGAATTTCATACATTCATTGTGCTTGGACACAGCCCGGGTGAATGCAGGGAACAGCTGGCACAATTGTATGCAAAGACGGTGGGGCAGTGGCGTGAGATTGCTCTTGCTTTCTGGGATACAGCGCTTAGTGCTGTCCGCCCAAAGCTGCCGGAACCGGCAAAGCTTACTGGAAAAACGGCAGAATTTGCTGTGAGATGTCTGATTGACAATTTCAATTGCATCCAGACGAACAGAGCAGGTGAAATTATTGTGCACTGGCAGGGCGCACCGGCCCATTACCGTGGAAGAATGTGGGGAATCGACATGGAACCCACCATGGTAAGCCTTCTTTTCGTGTTTCCGCAGCTCGGCGGCAGGATGATCCGCTACGCCCTGAAAGGATGTCTGCCGATGGGAAGTACGTATCCGGATCATTCTGTTCCGATCATGCTGGCGCCGATCATTTTAGCCGGGAAATATCTGGAGCTCACCGGAGATGTGGCATGGTTCCGGAAATATTCGGAGGTCTGCTGCGGACTGAAGCGGCTGTACCGGAAGCTGCGGGAACTGAAGCCACAGGACAGCTGTCTGCTGCCGAGCAGGTATTCCAGCGACGGAAAGGTGAACCGCCGTTATGATTTTGGAGTAAACGTAAAAGCAGCATATGCGCTGTCACTCTATGCGAAGCTGTTACATGCATTGGGAGAAGAAGGTGGCGAAGCGCAAATATGGGGGGAAGAGATAAGATCCTCGTTGCAGGTTATGGCGGTGAAAGGCCCGTTTGGACCGCAGATCAGCGGAGGGACCAACCTGGGGGAACAGAGTGATTTCTACATTAAGGAGGACATCCCTTATTATGACGGCGAGGATACAGCATCGGCTATGGCCGGAGTATACGGCATTCTTCCTTATAATAATAATCTATGGGAAAATTACCGGATCTTTGCACAGTCTCTATGGCTGACAAACTATGAGCCGGAGACCGGGGGAATCCGATGGTACCCATGGGGAGGCAACGTCGACGGCACCTCCTATGTCAGCAGGATTATATCGACCCGGCAGAAAAAAGAGCAGCTGGAGGGTCTGGACTGTATGTTTAGCTGCGCAGTGGCCGAAAATGGCTCTCTGTACTGGTGGCCCATGGGAACGGATCATGTGAGGAAGGCCACAAGATGCAGTCAGGGTCAGGGCTTTTTTCTGTGGAATTATCTGGAGAGCTGGCTGGGAATCCGTGTGGATGCTGCCAAACGGTGTATGTATCTGAAACCGTGTGGAATTTACGACAATATTCGCATCACAGACGGACAGTTAGGCGCTTTTCGTTTTTCACTGGAATATGACAGAAACGGCAGCACGCTGAGTTTCAGGTTCCAAAATTTGTTAAGCTATGAAATTATGCTGATGATCGCCGGAGAGCATGAAACATCCATTCCGGTCCCCTCTAAGGAAACAGTAGAAGGGACAGTGAAAAGCTTCCCTGAAGCTTGTGAGGATCTGCAGAGGAAAATCGTGTACAAAGAAGCTGAACTGGCAGGCATAGAAGGTGTGGCTCTGACCAGTTACGGAAACCGGCTGTCAATACGGGAAAACTGTGGCTATTGCTGCGCACAGCTGCCGTTTGTGCTGTGCAACGGCAGCGGGGCAGCCTTAGAAGAGATCCGATACGAACTTTCAGTGCCGTCCGGAAGAAAAATAATGAAAAAGCAAGAGAGTCTCTGGGATGATAATTTTTCTTTCCTTAAGTCATCCCTACAGACTGGACATATAAAGAGCGTTCTGGATGGCCGAAGGCAAACGCTGCATTTCTGGATGGAATTACTTCCAGGAGAAAAGGAAGTATGGATAACGCCGATTGCATTATCGTTTTGCAGTATGGAGAAAGGAATTGCGGAAAGAACCGTCCATATCTGCAAGTATGGTTGCCACGAGTACCATTTGGAGGAATCTGTTTGTCTGCGGCTGATCTGGCGTCAGAACGGTCAGGAAATGCAACGGCAGCTGATACTGCCGATTCGATATGATGAACCGAAAGAATATAAGCGGATAACAAGAGAGGTGTTTGGAACGCTGGAAGAAGCTTAATGCAGAATCAGCCTGTGCCAGACTGAAATGGCCTGACACAAGCTGATTTTTTGTATTTTACTGTTAAGCCAGATGTTTTTCCAGTGTGGCGGCAACCGCACCGTTTCCGGCGGTCAGTTCTTTAAAGTAGGATTTCACTAAATCAGCCAATCCCGCTTCAAACAGATCCACGCCGAAGATTCTGCTGTCGCGCAGCAATTCATCCAGACAGGACAGATCCGCGTCAGGATCGCCCAGACGGATGCCGGCGATGCAGGGACGCACGGTTTCCAAAAGGGGATCGGGGCTTAAAGTAAATTCCTTTCCGCAATCGTCCACCGCCATCAGATAGCGGAGCCAGCCCGCAAATACCAGCGGAATCATCTTCAGATTCTTTACATCCAGGTCAGGATTTGCCTGATAGGCTTTGATGGTTTCACCGAAACGGATCGCCAGCTTCTGTGAAGTATCGGTTGCGATGCGCTGGGGAGAATCCGGCATAAACGGGTTGGGGATGCGGATGCCCAGCACTTCGTCGATGAAGCTCCTGGGCCGGATGATACCGGGATCCACCACCACGGGGAGGCCTTCCTCATATCCGATGATTTCCACCAGCTTTTTAAGCAGAGGATTTTTCATCTCATCGCAGATCAGATGATAATCCAGGAGGCATCCGTAGATGGCCAGCGCGGTGTGCAGAGGATTTAAGCAGGTGCATACCTTCATCTTCTCCACCTTGTCCACGGTCTCTCTGTCGGTGAAGATGATTCCGCCCTTCTCAAGCGCTGGCCTGCCGTTCGGGAAATCGTCCTCGATCACCAGATACTCGCATTCTTCTGCGTTAACAAAGGGAGCCACATAGGTATTTTTGCTGGTCACAACCGGATCAAGACCATCTATACTGTCCTTTTTCAGGAGTTCCTGGACGGTCGGGTCCGGCCTGGGGGTGATCTTGTCAATCATGGTCCAGGGAAAGGAAACTGCCTTTGAGTCCACATAATCGCAGAAGCCTTCCTCCGCCAGCCCCCTTTTGCACCATGCGCGAGCGAATTCGCTGACAGCGTGGCAGAGCTTGTCACCGTTGTGGGAACAGTTGTCCATGCTCACCAGGGCGATGGGCAGGCGGCCGTTTTTATACCTTTCATAGATCAGGGAAACCACCTTGCCCAGATAGCTCTCCGGTTTTGCCGGTCCGGCCTCATAGTCGGCGGCCACCAAAGGAAGCAGGCCGCCTTTGCCGTCGGTCAGGCTGTAGCCCTTTTCCGTGATGGTGAAGCTGGCCATCTGCAGGGAGGGGGAGCAAAAGATTCCCTTCAGTCGGCTGTACTCTGCTTCATCCTGGCTGTCCAGTATCAGCGATTCCACAATGGAGCCCACCACCGTTTTTTCAATGCTTCCGTCCGCCTTGAGCGTGACCAGGATGCCCAGATTGTCATGGGGGCGGTACATCTTGTCAATGATCTCATAATCGTAGCCCTCAGCGGCGATGAGCCCAGTGGACAGCACGCCTTCCTCTATGAGCTTCTGTGCCACATTGGCCTGAAAGGCGCGGAAGATATTGCCGGCGCCGAAATGAATCCACTGCGGGTTTTTCATTGTATTTTCAAGCACTGCTTCACGGTCAAAATCCGGCAGTTCATAGCCGGCCTGCTGCCAGCTCTCTCTGTCCAGTAACCCCTGATTTGTCAATTCCATACGATTTAACTTCCTTTCCGGTATTTTTACCTATGGCTTTTTACAATCGCTTCCCACAGCCCGTTTAAATAGGCCGCACCCAGCGCCCTGTCATAAAGGCCGTATCCGGGCATGGCAACTTCATCCCAGATCATGCGCCCGTGATCCGGACGGATCGGTCCATTAAAACCGATGTCATACAGCGCCAGCATGATTTCATACATATCAAAGCTGCCGTCGGAAGAGAGGTGTGCGGACTCTTCAAAATCCGTAGGGGTGTTGAATTTCAGATTGCGCACATGGGCAAAATGGATTCTTCCTTTCAGGGAACGGATCATATCCGGCAGGTCGTTTTCCAGATTGGTGCCGTAGGATCCGGAACAGAAGGTAACGCCGTTGTGCGGATTATCCACCATCTTCATCATGCGCAGTATGTTTTCTTTATTGATGATGATGCGGGGCAGCCCGAACACGCTCCAGGCAGGATCATCGGGATGGATCGCCATATTGATATCGTATTTGTCACATACAGGCATGATCCGTTCCAGGAAATATTTCAGGTTGGCGAACAGCTTTTCGTCATCCACATCCTTATACATCGCGAACAGATCCTTGATTTTTGCCATCCGCTCCGGTTCCCAGCCGGGCAGAATCGATCCGTTGGAATCCGCTTCGATGGATGCGAACATGTCTTCCGGATTCAGTTTATCCACCGCTTCCTGGGTGTAAGCGAGCACGGTGGAACCGTCCGGGCGGACCCTGGCCAGTTCCGTGCGTGTCCAGTCAAATACCGGCATGAAATTATAGCAGACCATATGGATATCCGCCTGTCCCAGGCGCTCCAGCGTGGTGATGTAGTTGTCGATATACTGTTCCCTGTCGGGAGAACCCACCTTGATCGCGTCGTGGATATTGACGCTTTCAATCCCCAGCAGTTTTAACCCGGCGTCTTCAATTTCGTTCTTTAAAGCCAGGATCTTGTCCGTCTCCCAGGCTTCTCCGGGCACGGAATCATAGAGCGTGGAGATAACGCCGGTCACGCCCGGGATCTGGCGGATCTGTTTTAAGGTCACCGTGTCAAATTTGCGGCCGTACCATCTTAAGGTCATGTCCATAATAAAATACCTCTTTTCCTAAAATATTAAATCGCTATTGCCAAATTTCATATGAGACTATTATAATATAGTTGCATATGCTTGAAAAGTTTTTAAATTGCTGTATATATTGCAAAAATTGCGCATATGCCACATCGTTCCACTAATGTTAGGGTACCGGAAAATTGGGATTTTATACTTTAAAGGAAAGGACAGCACAGCATATGAGCAAAAATTTTACCAAATATATGTTGCCGGAGGATGAACGGCAGTATATGCTGGACGACCAGTTTGAGATATACGAAAAACACGGCGCGCCCATCGGAGCTACAGGCATACATACGCATAATTTTTATGAACTGATCTATGTGATGGAAGGGGAGTTCTCCAGTTTTATTGAGAATTCTACTTATAATCTGAAAAAGGGGGATTTTCTGCTGATCGATCAGAATGTCATGCACCGCTATCATTATGTGGAGAAGAAGCATGATCATTCCCGGAGAATTGTGCTGTGGATGAAAAGGGATATGTTAAGGCAGATGTCATCGGAGGATGTGGATTTAAGCAGATGCTTCACAGAGAAGGGCAGCGGTGCGTATCATTTTCCGATTTACTATGAAGAGATGCTGCGCGGCATGCTGATGAAAATCGCGCTGGCGGATTCGCCGGAACTGATGCATATTAAGGGGAAAAAGCTGCTGGATAAATCTTATCTCACCCTGTTTTTTGTGTATCTGAATGAGCTTTGCTGCCGGGAAGAATTTTATTTTTCCGAGGAGGAACTGGTGAGCCACCCGCTTGTGAAGGAGGTTTCGGACTACGTGGATTGTCACGTCGAAGAAACTATTTCGGTCGATCAGCTCGCCTGTCATGTGAATATGAGCAAGTATCATTTCCTTCGCAGATTTAAGGAACTGACCGGCATGACGGTCCACAGCTTCATCAATAACAAGCGCCTGATCCTGGCCTGTGAAAAGATCCGCAGGAACTGTCCGATCACGCAGGCCTATCAGAGCGCAGGATTCACAGATTATTCTTCCTTTTACCGGAATTTCAGGAGCGTTTATGGGCTCTCACCCAAGGATTACCGGAAATATTATATTCACGGTGAAGGAACGGATTAAAAGAGGAACGCTCATCCGCCCTGGCGTGTCTCTTTAATGCTGCGCAGGATTACCTTTTTTGCGCGCAGCGCCTCCTCTTTTGGAAGCGCCTCCACGCCCTCAAGCGGATAGGGGATGCCAAGGTTCTGATATTTTACAGCTCCCATGGTGTGGTAGGGGAGCACATCGAGCGCTTTTACGTTGCCAAGGCTGCCGATAAATCTGCCCAGCGCGTTCAAATACTCATCGTGATCGGTGATGCCGGAAACAACGACATGACGGATCCACACGGGCTTTCCGATTCGGTCCAGATAGCGGGCGAAGGAGAGGATGCGGTTGTTGCTGTGCCCGGTCAGTTTCTTATGACCGTCCGGGTCAATATGCTTGATATCGAGCAGGATCAGATCCGTGAAGCTCATGAGCTTGTCCAGTTTTTCCATATAGGAGGCATTTGTCTCCTGGAAGGTGATGCCGGAGGTATCGATGCAGGTGTGGATGTTTTTCTGTTTCGCCTTTTCAAACAGCTCCAGAAGGAAATCCAGCTGCAGCATGGGTTCTCCGCCGGTGGCGGTGATGCCGCCGGTACGGTAATAAGAACGGTTGCGCTCAAATTCGGCAATCAGCTCATCCGCGCTGTATTCTGTACCGAGTCCGGGATCCCAGGTGTCCGGATTGTGACAGTACTGGCAGCGCATCGGACATCCCTGAAAAAAGATGACAAAACGGATGCCCGGCCCGTCCACGGTTCCAAATGATTCAATAGAATGAATTCGCCCTCTCATCACTGCACCTCATTTCAAAAGAATCAGGGGCCGCTTACGGCAGCCCCTATTGATTCCTATTCACATGCTTTCGTGGAACGTACGGGCGATGATATCGTCCTGCTGTTCCTTTGTCAGTTTGATAAAGTTCACCGCGTAGCCGGAAACGCGTACGGTGAGCTGCGGATATTTCTCCGGATGCTTCTGCGCGTCCAGAAGGGTGTCCCTTGTAAATACATTGACATTCAGGTGATGTCCGCCTTTTTCCGCATATCCATCCAACAAAGCTACCAGATTATCCACCTGCTGTTCGTTTACCATAACATATTCCTCCATAAGTTTACTGGCGGGAGACGGCGGGGAAACTTTATTCCCCGTCATCGTCGGCATCCAGCCCCTGCATCAGAGTGGGGACCTGGCAGGCCATTCCCTGCTGGCAGTCGTTGCTCTGGGTTTTTACAACCGTCTTTTCCAAAACGACACCGCCGTCTTCGTGTACCTCAATATTCATGTGGCCGCCGCCGCTCTGCATAAAATCATCCAGCAGGGCCACAATATCGTCTATTTTTGCATCGTCTTTATCAGCCATCCGTGATCCCCTTACTGTTTCTCATCCAAAGCATCCAGGTCAATGTCCAGATCCACATTTAGGTCGCCGGAGAAGATCTGATCCTCTTTGCCCAGCGCGCCCGGAACGATGGAGAAAGTATTGGAAATGCCGTCCTGTGCATCGGTGAAAGGCAGTTTTGCAACGGAGCTTAGGGAAGCCACCGCGCCGTGGGAATCCCGGCCGTGCATCGGGTTAGCTCCCGGCGCAAACGGCTGTCCGTGCACACGTCCGTCCGGCGTGGAGCCGGTGTGCTTGCCGTATACCACATTGGATGTGATGGTCAGGATGGACATGGTCGGCACGCCGTCGCGGTAGGTAGGCTGCTTGCGGATCATATTCATAAATGTGTGGACAATGTTTCTTGCGATATTATCCACGCGGTCATCGTCGTTGCCGTATTTGGGGAAGTCTCCTTCCACCTGATAATCCACGACAATGCCGTTTTCATCGCGGATACATTTCACCTTCGCATATTTAATGGCGCTTAAGGAATCGGCTACAACGCTTAAACCTGCGATACCGGTGGCGAAATAACGCTTTACATCCTTGTCATGCAGCGCCATCTGGATCTTTTCATAGCAGTATTTATCATGCATGTAATGGATGACGTTGAGCGTGTTCACATACAACTCGGCCAGCCATTCCATCATATCCAGATATTTGCTCATCACATCGTCATAGTCCAGATAATCTCCGGTAACCGGACGGAATTTCGGTCCGACCTGCTTCTTGCTGACTTCATCCACACCGCCGTTGATCGCGTAGAGCAGGCATTTAGCCAGATTTGCGCGGGCGCCGAAGAACTGCATTTCCCTGCCGATCCTCATGGAGGATACGCAGCAGGCGATGGCATAATCATCGCCGTGGGTCACGCGCATGAGATCGTCGTTTTCATACTGGATGGAAGAAGTCTTGATGGACATCTTGGCGCAGTATCGTTTGAAGTTCTCCGGAAGGCGGGGAGACCAGAGCACGGTCATGTTCGGCTCCGGTGCGGTTCCCAGATTGTCCAGTGTATGCAGGTAACGGAAGGACATCTTGGTCACCATGGGGCGGCCGTCGATGCCCACACCGCCGATGGACTCGGTAACCCATGTGGGGTCTCCTGAGAACAGGGCGTTGTATTCCGGTGTACGCGCAAATTTAACCAGGCGCAGCTTCATGATAAAATGGTCCACAAATTCCTGGATCTCGTCTTCTGTAAAGGTGCCGTTTCTTAAATCTCTTTCGGCATAGATATCCACAAAAGTGGAGGTGCGGCCAAGGCTCATGGCAGCGCCGTTCTGCTCCTTGACAGCTGCCAGGTATCCGAAATAGATGGCCTGGATCGCTTCTTTTGTATTGCTTGCCGGTCTGGAGATATCGCAGCCGTAGATTTCCGCCAGCTTCTTTAAATCGTTTAACGCGCGGATCTGTTCCGCAAGCTCTTCCCTGTCCCGGATGACATCGGCGCTCATGACGATGGGAGTGGAGTTAACCTGCTCCTTTTTATCCTCAATCAGCAGATCCACGCCGTACAGAGCGATACGGCGGTAATCGCCGATGATACGGCCTCTGCCGTAGGCGTCCGGAAGCCCTGTGATGATATGGTTGGAACGGGCAGCTCTCATTTCCGGCGTATAAACGTCAAATACACCGGCATTGTGCGTCTTTCTGTGTTTGGTGAAGATCTCGACGATTTCCGGATCCACCTCATAGCCGTTTTCCTGGCAGGCCTTCTGGGCCATGCGGATGCCGCCGTAGGGCTGCAGAGAACGCTTAAATGGCTTGTCCGTCTGAAAACCTACGATCTTTTCCAGGTCCTTGTTGAGATAGCCTGGGCCATGGGAAGTGATGGTGGATACCACTTTCGTATCCATATCCAGCACGCCGCCGGCCTCTCTTTCCTGACGGGACAGATCCATAACCTGGTCCCAAAGCTTTTTCGTCGCATCCGTAGGTCCGCATAAAAATGATTCATCCCCTTCATAAGGGGTGAAGTTATTCTGAATAAAATTTCTTACGGTGATGGTTCTAAGCCATTTGCCGCCCTTAAAACCATCCCATTCTGGTCGCATTTCCATAGATTTTCCTCCTTTAGACAGCTATCAGGTAACTGTGCATATCGAAAAACACCTGCTGAAGTTATTTTCGACAGGAATGTGAAAAAAATGTATAAAAACCGCACTTCTTTTTACATATCCTGCATATAGAGCTTTTTGATAAAAACAATCAACATATGGTGTTCCTCATCTCCTCATGCACAGATTATAGTGCATAGGTGTGCATGCGTCAAGCACATAAATGCGGTTTGTTGTATTTTATTTTATACAATTCGACAAATAATTAACAAACACGCAGGATCAGACGCTGCCATTTCCGCGCAGTCCGATCCTTTTAAAACCCAGCCTTTCCCATAGGCATCCAGAGTCAAATGTGCGGTTCTTGACTGGCGGACCATGACGGAGATGCTGCAGCCGTAATTTGATTGCTTTCCTTGGGATACGGGGATATAATAGAAGTGATAAGTGGATCGGGGGAGGGAAACCGGATGAAAAGAATAGTATCCGCAGCGCTGGTGTTTATATGTGCATTGCCGATTGTGCTTGCCGGATGCAATGGCACCAGCCGGGAAGCTTTGGATCTGATGGACGGATACCGGGCAGATGAGCGGGCAGTCCTGGAGTATGTGCCGCCGGATTATGTGCCTTGGGAAGAATGGACGGATCTTACCGGCGAGCAGGCCCTCGAGGACTACGACTATATGTGGGCTATGCTGTGGAAAAATGCCTCTTTTTTATGGCTGCTGGACGATAATAAGGCCTATACGGGAGTGGATGCCGCATATCTGGCGGAATCCGCTTATACGGCGCGCAGGGAGATAGAGGCGGCCGGAAGGATGTCCCGCAGTCATTTCGCCGAACTCATTAGCAAAGGATTTGGAAAACTGCTGGGCTACGGCCATCTGGGCGTGCTGGGGCCGGAGGTGTATTTTTTGCTCTATCAATCATTATCCGGCATAGGAGAAGGGGTCAGCCACGGCTTCTATCATCGATACGCCGGTCTGCTGGCTAACCGTAAATCCGTAGAGGTATATAACCGCTGGAGGGAAGTGCTTAAAGAAGAGGGTTATACAGGAAATCCGGCTGCCGGGGACGGGGCCGTTACTGTCTCATCTAAGGAAGGCATACCGTATATCAGGGTAAGCACCTTTTCGTATCCCGATGAAGCGGCTTTGAAAGAAGCCTGCGGACAGATGGCGGACTTCTGCCGGGACAACGCGGACGCCGGGCATCTGATCATCGATATCCGTGGAAACGGCGGCGGCAACGATGAGGCCTGGATCAACGGATTTGTGGTGCCGCTGCTGAAAAAGCATACGTTATACACCCTGGAGCAGATGTCGGCCGCCGGCCCTTTTTCAACTTATCTGCGGGGGGAAATTGACGGCTGGGGGACGCAGGTGACGGAGGAGAGGGCGGACATGCCCGAAGGCTTCCGCTATCATGGCAAAAGCCAGGTCCTCTATCGGGCCGGAAGCGGCTATACGGGTTTTAAAGGCCGTATCTGGCTGCTCACAGATCAAGCGGCTGCGTCCGCCTCGGATGCGTTTGCGGCATTCTGCAAAGACACGGGGTTTGCAACTGTGGTCGGGACCAGGACCAGAGGGGGAGGCTGCGCCAGCCAGCCTGTCGCGCTGCCGCTTCCAAACAGCGGGCTGTTCGTCTTTTTCGAGGATATTGCGGGGCTGAATGAGGATGGAACCTGTAATTCCTTTACAGGCACGCCGCCGGATATAGAGACGGAAGAGGACGCTCTCTTAAAATGTCTGGAGCTGATTAAAAACGGCGGATGACGGGGCTGAAGTTTTCGACGGCGGGCGTTCATAAATCAAAACCCCTTCGCATATATAGTAATAGTATATATGGAAGGGGTATTTTATGGACAATTTTAATGTATACAAAGACATTCAGGCCCGCACCAAAGGAGAGGTATATATCGGCGTCGTGGGACCTGTCAGGACCGGCAAGTCTACCTTCATCAAGCGCTTTATGGATCTTATGGTGCTGCCGGGGATGGAAGATGAGCACGACAAAGCCAGGACCAGAGATGAACTGCCACAGTCAGCGGCGGGAAAAACCATCATGACGACCGAACCCAAGTTTATACCCAAGGAAGCGGCTAAGGTCACAATCGGTGACGACACACAGGTGAGCATACGGCTCATCGACTGCGTCGGCTATATGGTGGACGGCGCCACCGGTCATGTGGAGAACGATGAGGAGCGCATGGTGAAAACGCCCTGGTTTGATTATGAAGTGCCCTTTTCACAGGCGGCAGAGATCGGGACCAAAAAGGTAATCAACGATCATTCCACCATCGGCATTGTGATTACAGCGGACGGCAGTTTCGGTGAGATCCCGCGGGAAAACTACATGGCGCCGGAAGAAAAGACAATACGGGAATTAAAGGCGCTGGGCAAACCGTTTATCGTGCTCTTAAATTCCGAGCGCCCCTATTCGGATGATACGGCCCAGACCGCGGCCCAGATGGCGCAGCAATACGGCGTAACGGTGATGCCCGTCAACTGTGCACAGCTGAAAAAAGAGGATATCCACCGAATTATGGAAGAGGTGCTGTATGAGTTCCCTGTGGTGGAGATGGATTTTCATATACCAAAATGGGTGGAAATCCTGCCGGACAGCCACTGGCTGAAGGAACAGATGGTGAGCGCCGTTAAAACCATCATATCCCGGATTACATATATTAAGGACGTGATTTCAGAGAATCTGTCCCTGGATAACGACAATATAAACGCCATACAGATCCAGAGAAAGGACTTGAGCAACGGAACGGTCAGCGTCAGCGTGGTGATGAAGCCGACACTCTATTATGATACGATCAGCGAATATACCGGCATGCCCATAAGCGGCGAATATCAGCTGATGAAAACCATCCGGGAATTTGCGAGACAGAAGGACGAATATCAGAAGGTAAAAAACGCGCTGGATGCCGTGCGGTTTAAGGGCTATGGAGTTGTGATGCCGGATAAGGCGGAGATATCCCTGGATGAACCGGAGGTAATTAAGCATGGCAACAAGTTCGGCGTCAAGATGAAGGCGGAGGCTCCGGCCATCAATCTGATCAAATCCAATATCGAGACAGAGATCGCGCCGATCGTCGGCGATGAGCGCCAGGCTGAGGATCTGATCGCATATATTAAGGAAAATGCCAAGTCCGGGGAAGAAGGAATCTGGAGCACCAATATTTTCGGGAAATCCATCGAGCAGATCGTGGAAGACGGGATTCAGGCCAAGATCTCCCAGATGACCGATGAATGCCAGCAGAAGCTGCAGGATACACTGCAGAAGATCATCAATGACAGCAACGGCGGCATGATCTGCATCATTATATAAAAGGAATTCAACCAAGAGAATCGGCGGCAGCATTGACAGCAAAAGCACAGAGAGGATACCGGCTTCTGTGCTTTT
>OGGQ01000040.1_pt1 | contig 148558 bp, 152 predicted proteins | sample 1571191 | NCBI WGS metagenome assembly OGGQ01 (sample SAMEA2582061, study PRJEB24529) | metagenome | biome: Human gut stool | place: China | collected 2011
TCACCCCACTTGTTATTCAGTATATCATACTGTCTAACAAATGGGGTGCAGTTCATTTTGCGATATCCGCTCTTTTGTCTTGTTTTAGAATGAATCTTCGATCCGAAAAAACTTATTTCAGGTTTGCTTTCAGAACTTCTGCGATTCTTGTGATACCTTCTTTGATCTTGTCTTCAGGCATGCAGGAGTAGTTCAGACGGAAGTGGTTTTCTTTGCCGCCGTTAGGGAAGAAGCTGCCGCCGGGAACGTAAGCAACTTTCTTTTCCAAGCACTGTTTTGCCAGTACTTTTGCATCCATGTATTCGGGCAGTACGCACCATGTGAACAGACCGCCTTCGGGATGTGTGAATTTCACTTCCTTAGGGAATGTTTCTTCCATGGTTTTCAGCATTACGTCACGTCTCTTGCCGTAAACTTCTTTGATCTTTTCAACATGTTCGTCCAGATCGTACATATCCAAGAATCTGTCAGCGATGAGCTGGTCGATTGTGGAGGACTGCAGGTCAGCACCCTGTTTGATGAAGTTGTATTTTACCAGGTTTTCTTTGGATGCGCAGATCCAGCCGATACGCAGACCAGGAGCCAGGATCTTGGAGCATGTGCCCAGGAATACAACCAGTTCTTTAGTATCCAGGGATTTCAGGGAAGGCATGTTTGTACCTTCGAAACGCAGTTCGCCGTAAGGGTTGTCTTCGATTACAGGGATTTCATATTTGTTGATGATATCCATGAATTTATGACGTCTTTCCAGAGTCCATGTTTTGCCTGTAGGGTTCTGGAAGTCGGGGATAACGTAGATCATTTTAACTTTTTCTGTTGTAGCCAGGATTTTTTCCAGTTCTTCAGGGATCATACCGTCATCATCTGTAGGAACTTCGATGAAGTTGGGTTCGCAAGCTTTGAACGCGTTAACAGCACCCAGGTAGGAAGGGCTTTCCATCAGAACAACGTCACCGGGGTTCAGGAAGATACGAGCGGAGAAATCCAGACCCTGCTGAGAACCGCTTGTGATCAGAACATGATCGATGTCTGTATCGATGTTATTTTTTGCTTTCATTCTAGCAACGATTTTTTCACGCAGAGAAGGCAGACCTTCTGTAGATGTATACTGCAGAGCAACCTGACCAACTTCGTCCATAACTTTGATACAAGCCTGTTTTACGCCTTCACAAGGGAACAGTTCAGGAGCGGGCATACCACCGGCAAAGGAAATGATGTCGGGTTTGGATGTCAGCGCCAGCAATTCTCTGATTTCGGAACCTTTCAAGAGATTCATTCTGTTTGCATACTGTACCATGTAAAATTCCTCCTTATGTAATAGAAATTGATAAATAATAGTTTCAAGTTGGTGTCTGACATGCTGCCGAAAAGGGAGAACATATCAGACAAATTACTAAAAAATAACCCCTTTTCTTTATTAAAACACAAATATTACACAAAGTCAATGGGCAGTTTTATAAGAAACCTATTGATTTTTGCTTAAAATTGCGAAAAAAATTATGATTTTCTTCACGTTTTCGCCTGCACAGTATGTTTTCAGAGGGGAACTTTTGTCAAATTGTACGGTTTTTTATACAGTTGTTATAAAAAGGGGATTTGACCGATCTTCTTTCTAAATAGAAAAAAGATTGCGAAAAAAATAACAGCCTTCTGTATGAAACACGAAAGGCTGTTTGAAAAATGATGTTTAGGATTTTTGTTTTTTGGAGGTGAAAGTCATTAGGGGCAGAAGGGTCAGAACGAACAGATGGAGCGCCACGTTGGCAGCGGTGAAGTTATATGTATTGGAAACTTCTCCGAACTCCAGCAGATAGCGGAAAATGAGACCAAGCACTGCCAAACCCAGATTCAGCGCTGCCCCAAAGCCCATGGAACCTTTGGGAAACAAGGCAGACTGGAGCATGCCCAGTTCCGAATAAAACAGAAAGACAGACAGCAGAATGATGGTTTTCATGGTCAGGCTTGTTTCTACAGGGTTTTCTGGATTGCAGTTGATGATGGGGAACAGGCAGCCGCCGATGATACAGCAAAAGATGACCATACCCACCACCAGAGGTTTTCGGTATTGTTGGATGCGTTCTGAGGGTCTCATGGCAAAGTCTCCTTAAAAAATGTATTTGTTCTGTATTTTAACACGGGAGACAGAGAGATACAACGCGGAAAGATCATTTGTAAAAAAGGCAGATGCTTTTCATTAGAGAACAAAGAAAGCCGAAATCCTAATGGGCAAAAAAATAGCCGCTGCCCAAAGGGGAAAGGGGCAGCAGCCGAGGCTATACACGAAAAGTCCTTCGCTGTATGCGGCACAGCGGAGGACTTAGTGTATCCGATAGGATTATTTTAAGTTTGCTTTGATAACTTCCGCGATGGCTTTTACGCCTTCCACGATTTTTTCATCAGGCATGCAGGAGTAGTTCATGCGGAAGCAGTTTTCATGACCGCCGTTAGGGAAGAAGGAGCCGCCGGGAACGTAGGCAACTTTCTTTTCCAGACATTGCAGCGCCATTTTACGGGTGTCGATGTATTCGGGCAGTTCTACCCATGTGAACAGACCGCCGTCGGGGTGTGTGAATTTTGCTTCTTTGGGGAATGTTTCTTCCATGGTTTTCATCATCAGATCCCGTCTGTGTTTGTACAGCTCGCGGATGGTGTCAACGTGTTTGTCCAGGTCGAACATTTCCATATATTTGTTGGCTTCCAGCTGGGTAACGGTAGGTGTTTGCAGGTCAGCGCCCTGTTTGATGAAGTTGTACATGGACAGGATTTCATCGGAAGCGCAAACCCAACCCAGACGATAGCCGGGTACCAGAATCTTGGAGAAGGTACCTAAGAATACAACCAGCCCTTTGGTATCCAGAGATTTCAGAGCGGGCATGTTTTCGTTTTCAAAACGCAGTTCGCCGTAAGGGTTATCTTCGATTACGGGGATTTCGTATTTATTGATGATTTCCATAAATTTGTGACGGCGTTCCAGTGTCCATGTTCTGCCGGTGGGGTTCTGGAAATCGGGGATGACATAGATCATCTTTACATTAGGTGTGGTTTCCAGAATTTTTTCCAGTTCTTCCATGACCATACCGTTTTCATCTGTGGGCACTTCCATGAAAGTGGGTTCACAAGCTTTGAAAGCATTGATAGCACCCAGATAGGAAGGGCTTTCCATGAGGATGACGTCACCTTTATCTACAAATACACGGGCGGAGAAATCCAGACCCTGCTGAGAACCGCTGGTCACCAGAATATGGTCCGCATCCGTTTCAATATTATTTTTGGCTTTCATTCGCTCAGCGATTTTTTCCCGCAGTGCAGGGAAGCCTTCTGTAGAAGAATACTGACAGGCTACCGTGCCCATTTCGTCCATGACAGCATTGCATGCCTGACGAAGCTGTTCCACGGGAAACAGTTCTGCTGCGGGCAGACCGCCTGCGAAGGAAATAATATCGGGTCTTGCAATGAGTTTCAGCAGATCGCCGATATCGGAATTAGTCAGTTGTTCCATTCTTTTCGCATAACGCACCATACTTGTTTCCTCCTTTGTAATCATAAACAAACATTCTCTTTTGTAGGAATCTATGAAATAGATTTGATACTTATGAAACCACAACAGGCGCTTGTTTGTCAATGGCTGGCGGACACGGGGTGTTTTGTTTTTGGTACATGAAAAAAGACGATTTTTTTGTGCGAAATTCACGCAAAATACATTGTATGTATAAAAAAACATGGGAAAATGCCCATAAAAAGCCTTTGTATTTTCATCAATACAGAAAAAAACGGTGGATTTGCACATTTTTTTTCATGAGTATTTTTTCGGAGTTTCTGTTCTCTGTCCGGCGGTAAGGCAAAAAGATGGTTTTGGAAAGGGGATGGGGTTTAGAAATCCTGATATTTTCGTTTGGTATTGGAAAACTTCCGGCTGTTTTCTTTTTCTGTAAAATCCATGTAAAGTCTGGGTTTTCAGGCTGTCGTGGAACCATACAATTTTGGTTTCTTTTGGAAGGGCTTTTTGCCGCAAAATGTCAAAAAGTTTAATAAATGAAATTTTTTGTTTATTTTCTATTGCTTTTCATGGCAAAAGATGTATAATGATTTAGGTTTCGTAAAAATAATCAGAAAGTTTAGTATTTCTACACAACGAGGTGTTATTTATGGATATCGGCCACAAGATCAAACAGCTTAGGATTCAGAAGGGTCTGACGCTGGAAGAACTGGCCAGCCGCAGTGAGCTGACAAAGGGATTTCTCTCCCAAATGGAGCGAAATCTGACCTCTCCTTCCATCGCCACCCTCAACGACATCGTAGAGGCCTTGGGCAGCAGTCTTTCGGAATTTTTCCGGGAGGACAAGGAGGAGCAGATCGTTTTCCACAAAAAGGACTTTTTTGTGGATGAGCGGGAAAATTATACGGTGCACTGGATCGTGCCCAACACACAGAAAAACGAAATGGAACCGATCATGGTGGAATTGCCTCAGGGCGGGGAATCCTTTGTGATGGACCCCCACAGCGGTGAGGAATTCGGCTATGTGGCGGAGGGCTGCGTGACACTGGTCTGCGGCGAGGAGAGCCATGTGATCCACAAAGGGGAAACATTCTATCTCTCCGGCAAAAACCGCCATTATTTGAAAAATGAGAAGAAAACAACGGCAAAGGTCATCTGGGTTTCCACACCGCCGCTGTTCTAAAAAGTGACAAGAAAAAGGAGTAGCCGCCGATGAAAAAGAAACTGATTCAGTTTAAAAACATCGTCAAGGAATTTGACGGCAAACTGGTACTGAAAGGTGTCAATCTGGACATCTACGAAAATGAGTTTGTGACACTGCTGGGCCCCAGCGGCTGCGGGAAAACCACACTGCTGCGTATTCTGGGTGGTTTCCTGACACCAAACGAAGGGACAGTTCTCTTTGACGGAGAGGACATCAGCAAGATCCCTCCTTATAAACGGGAGATCAACACCGTATTCCAGAAATACGCCCTGTTCCCTCATATGAATGTATACAACAACATTGCTTTCGGTCTGAAAATCAAAAAAGAACCAAAAGACATCATCGAACAGAAAGTAAAACGTATGCTGAAGCTGGTGAATCTGGAAGATTTCGCTGACAAGAACGTGACAGAAATGTCCGGCGGCCAGCAGCAGCGTGTTGCCATTGCCAGAGCATTGGTAAACGAACCCAGCGTACTGCTTCTGGACGAACCTCTGGGCGCACTGGACTTAAAGCTCCGTCAGGAAATGCAGCACGAACTGAAAAAAATCCAGCAGGAAGTGGGCATCACATTCATTTTCGTAACCCACGACCAGGAAGAAGCTCTGACTATGTCCGACAAGATCGTTGTCATGAAAGACGGGGAAATCCAGCAGATCGGCAGCCCTACAGATATTTACAACGAGCCTGTCAATGAATTTGTCGCAAACTTCATCGGCGAAAGTAACATCATCGAAGGCGTTATGCTGGAAGATTATAAAGTTATGTTTGAAGGCAGAAAATTTGACTGTGTGGACGATGGCTTTGAGAAAAACGAAGTGGTTGACGTTGTCATCCGTCCTGAGGACTTGGATATCGTACCCAGAGAACAGGGCAAGCTCAAAGGCGTTGTGAAATCTGTACTGTTTAAAGGCGTACACTATGAAACCATGGTGGAAACAAAAGTTGGTACAGAAATCACCGTAAAAATGCAGGTATCCAATGACCAGCCTGTATTCAACGAAGCAGCAAACGAAAAAATGTCTGCCAACGACTTCTATCTGGATGTGGACGACGTAGAAGAACTGGATGAAGCAACCATCATCGCCCGTGCTGACGCTCAGGCGTGGAACCCCGATGAGGATGAGCTCATTTCCATCAAAGAAGTGAAGTACAACATCAAAAAGGAAAACGGTACTTATCCCGTAACCTTCTCCACAGCGGCAGGTACATCCGTAACGGTGAATATGATCGTCAAGGATGAAAACCGCGTCACCAGTGAAGAAAACGAAGAATATATCTTCGCTGTGAACTTCTTCAAAAAAGCAGACGAAATTCAGGAATCCATCGCTTTGGATACAGACCTGAAAACATGGGCAAACGCTTCTGCATACTCTCTGGAAGACGATATGCCTGTGGAGATCACCGACGTCAAATATGACTTCGATCCCGAAAACATCACCCCCGGCGTTTACGATGTGACTTTCGCCACTAAGGGGTATGAATATAAGGTAGATACCACGGACAAGCATGAAGTAGGGGAAGAAGTTGGACTGATCTTTGAACCCGAAGATATTCATATCATGTCCAGAGAGCAGTAAGGAAAGGAGGCGGCAAAATGCGACAGTTTCGCAGTATGGTATATCCTTATGTGGTCTGGATTGCCATTATGATCGTTGTGCCCATGCTGATGATCCTTCTGTATGCGTTCACCAAAGAGGGCAACGATGTGACCACCTTCCGCTTCACACTGGAAAACTTCGGCAGATTCTTCAGTGATGCTGTGTTTCTGGATGTGTTGAAGCGCTCTCTGATCATTGCCATATTTACTACCATTATCTGCGTCCTTCTGGGCTATCCCATTGCCTATGCCATTGCAACAGGTCCGGAAAAAAGCAAGATGTTCTGGATTCTCATGATCACACTGCCCACATGGATCAATATGCTGGTGCGTACTTACGCATGGGTGGGCATTTTGCAGGACGATGGTCTTTTGAACAGCTTTTTTGGGTTGTTCGGCATCGGGCCTTTCAAAATGATGTATACCACATTCGCCGTGGTACTGGGTATGGTCTATAACTTCATTCCTTTTATGATTTTGCAGATTCATACTTCTCTGGCGAAAATGGACAAGAGCCTGCTGGAAGCAGCCAGCGACTTGGGGGCAAACCGTATGCAGTCTTTCCTGCGGGTCACACTGCCTTTGAGTCTGCCCGGCGTTCTCAGCGGCATCACACTGGTGTTCCTGCCTGCGGTATCCAGCTTTTTCATTCCCAAACTGCTGGGCGGCGGACAGTATGTCCTCATCGGTAACGTCATCGAAACCCAGTTCCTCACCAGCGGCGACTGGAACTTCGGCAGTGCCATCTCTCTGATCATGGCAGTCATCATCATGATTTCCATGTATCTGACCAGAAAAGTAGATACAGACCCGGCAGCAAACGGAAGGGGGGAATAAGCCGTGGAAGAAAAAAGACATAGAATCGGCGCCAAAATCATTTTGGGCATCACGGCGTTATTCTTCTATCTGCCCATACTGTATATCATCGTCTTTTCCTTTAATGACTCCCGTTCTTTGACAAAGTTCGGCGGTTTTTCACTGCGGTGGTATGAAAAGATGTTTTCCGACAGCGCTATGATGGAATCGGTGGTTTACACCATCGTCATTGCCATTCTGGCAACCATCATTTCCACAGTGGCAGGCACATTGGCTGCCATCGGTCTTTCCCGTTCTCGGAAAGCCCTCCGCAATGTGGTGGAACAGGTGAACAACCTGCCCATCATGAACCCGGAAATCGTAACAGCCATCGGCCTTTTGATGTTCTTCAGCGCTTTGGGCATCAATAAAGGCTTTACCACACTGCTGTTGGCGCACATTATGTTCTGTACGCCTTATGTGATTTTGTCCGTTTCCCCCAAACTGCGGTCTCTTGACCCCAATCTGGCGGATGCGGCACTGGATCTGGGTGCAACACCTTTGCAGGCATTGACAAAAGTCATTGTGCCCCAGATCATGCCCGGTATTGTTTCCGGTGCGCTGATTGCTTTCACCATGAGCTTTGACGATTTCATCATTTCTTATTTCGTCACCGGCAATGGTGTGAACAATATTTCTATTTTGGTGTATACCATGAGCAAACGTGTCAACCCTTCCATCAACGCATTGTCCACCTTGGTCATTGCCATCATCACGGTTGTGTTGATCGTTGTCAACGTAGTACCCATCATCAAAGAGAAAAGGAGAAAAAAGGTATGAAAAAATTTATTGCTATGGCTCTTGCAAGTGTAATGCTGCTGGCAGGCTGCGGCGGCAGCAGCGAAGGTGCATCTGCGGAAGACGCAGTTGCAAAATATGGTTCCGATACCCTGAAGCTCTACAACTGGGGCGAATATATGGGTGAAAACCTGATTTCTGATTTTGAAAAAGAATTCGGCGTAAAGGTTATCGTGGAATATTTCGATTCCAATGAAACCATGTACACCAAACTGCAGGCAGGGGATTCCTATGATGTGCTGGTTCCTTCCGATTACATGATCGAAAGACTGATCAGAGAAGGCATGCTGCAGGAACTGGATCTGTCCCTGATCCCCAACATCTCCAACCTGGCAGAAGGTGTCAAAGGCCTGCCTTATGACCCCGAAAACACATATTCCGTACCTTACTTCTGGGGCAGTGTAGGTATCGTTTACAACCACAATAACGTAGACCCTGCTGTTGTGGAAGAACAGGGCTACAGCATCCTGCACAACACAGATTACAAAGGCAAAATCTATGTTTATGACTCCGAACGTGACTCCTTCATGATGGCCTTCAAAGCACTGGGCTACTCCATGAACACAGACAATCAGGATGAAATTCAGGAAGCTTATCAGTGGCTGCTGGATATGAACAACACCATGGAACCCGTTTATGTAACTGACGAAGTCATCGACGGCATGATCAACGGCACAAAAGACATCGCAGTTGTTTACAGCGGCGACGCAACAACCATCCTGTCTGAAAACCCTGACATGAGTTTCTGGATGCCTAACGAAGGCACAAACCTGTGGAGCGATGCTATGGTTATCCCTGCAAACGCAGAAAACCCCAAACTGGCACACGAATTCATCAACTATGTGCTGACATACGAAGCATCTCTGGGCAACAGTGAATACGTTGGCTACGCTTCTTCCAATCAGGAAGTTCTGGATGAACTGAGCGGCGAAGGCGGCCTGTTCGCAGATAACGAAGCATACCTGCCTCGTTCCGGCTATGAAAAAGACGAAGTTTTCGTAGATAACCAGGTGCTGAAAAAAGAACTGGCTGAACTGTGGATCAAAGTAAAAGCGACAAAGTAATGACAAAAAGATAAGGAGGGAAAGGGATGTTGCAGAACACTTTGGACATCCTGCGTAAAGAAGGAAAAGAGATTCTGGTCTGCCTTTCCGGCAGTGACGAAGCCCAGAAAGCATGGCTGGCAGCCGGCGGAGAAGCAGGGCATATGCTCTCAGCCCGTCAGGTAGAAAGCTGGCTCATGACTGGCGGCGCCCAGCTGCCCAAGGAGATTGCTTTTTCCGGTACGCTGGAGGAATTTGTTTCCCTCTTTCCCAAAACAAACGCCGAGGACAGCAAACGGAAAGTAAATGCTTTCCTCTCTGGAGCGGTTGTGGAATATAAAGACGGGAACTGGGAATGTTTTACCTGTAATGTGGTGGTCATGGGCTGCTGCATGGGGGAATATCTCAGTATCGTCAATAAAAAAGAATTGAAATTCTAAAGGAAAGCTGGAATCCTTTTATAGGATTCCGGCTTTTTTCGTTCTAACCTCCTTTTGGTCTGCATAAACTATTTGCAGACCGAAAGGAGGTTACGCCCATGGGGAAGAAAGAAAAGGATCAACGGCTCCTGCGCCGGAATCTGCTGGGCGTTTGTGTGTTTTTGCTGGCGCTGCCTGTGCTCTGGCCCATGGGCGGCGCGGCTTTTGCCATGCGGGAGATTTTGCCGGGACAAGTATCGGCGGCGGAGCCCACAGGGGAGGAAGGCGCAGACATCCCAGAAGAAACGGAAACAGCGGAGGAGCCTGCAAAGGAAACGGGGCTTTTTGGCATTGATGACCTGAAATTCAAGGAGGAGGAACAGGTGGCAGCAGCCTATCTGCCTCGGGAGGAAGTGGAGCGGATGCAGGACTTTTCCTACCTCCAGAAAACCTATTACACCACCGACTCCCGTACTATGCTGCTGCCTACGGATATCAACGTCAATGATGCACTGGCAAAGGATTTCACCATTGATACAGAGGTGGAGGGGCCAAAGGTACTCATATTCCATACCCATATTTCCGAAGCCTTTGCCGACAGTGATATGTCTAAAGGCAAGGAAGAAGGCATCTGGGGAGCAGGGGAATATCTGAAGGAGCTGCTGGAGGAAAAATACGGCATTGAAGTCCTCCACCATGATGGGGTATACGACCAAGTGAATGGCAAAGGACAGATTACAGGGGCTTATGAACGTATGGAGCCGGATATCCGGCAGATTTTGGAGGAAAATCCATCCATTCAGGTCTGTATCGACATGCATCGGGATGGCGTCCCTGAGGGAACCCATCTGGTGACGGAAGTCAATGGCAAATCTACGGCGAAAATCATGTTTTTCAATGGTCTGTGCCGCCTGAATCAGAATGGGCAGGCAGTGCCTACACCGGGACTGGATAATCCCTATGTGTCCGATAATCTGGCGTTCAGCTTGCAGATGCAGACCCAGTCTGCGGCGAGATTTCCAGAATTCAACCGGAAAATCTATCTCAATGCCTATCGCTTCAGCCTGCATATGCTGCCCCGTTCCACCCTCATTGAGGTAGGTGCCCAAACCAATACCAAAGAGGAAGTACATAACGCCATGGAACCGCTGGCGGAGATTCTGGCGGCGGTATTGCTGGGTGCGGAATAAAGAAAAAGGCACGACATTTCCAAAAAGGAAATGCCGTGCCTTTTGTTATGAGGATATCCTCGAAAGTGATTATTTTGTTACATCTGCGGGAATGGTGAAGGATACAGTACCCATGTAACCAGGTGCCACTTCGTATTCACCGAATACGATGACCAGTTCACCAGCTTCATTCAGATAGAAGTTTTCATCCCCTGTCAGACCTGTGAAGCCGCCAGGTTCGCCTTCTTTGAAGTAGATTTTGCCTTCATCTTCTGCCATCTGTGCTGCCATCTGGTCTTTGATGTTCTGGCTTACTGCTTCCAGTTTTTCAGGGCTGTTCAGATAGTCTTTTAAAGATACGGTTTCGCCTGTCGCTTTGTCTACAGTAAAGATTTTGACGAATTCAGCGCCGCTTGCCATGGTTTCCACAGTGTTGATGCGGATGCTCACATATTTGTTGTTGTCAGAAACCACTTCATAACTGGATTCCAGTGCATAGTGGCCTTCCTCCTGACCCAGCTGGGCAACCACTTCTTTTTCATAACGGGAAATCAGTTCTTTTGCGTAAGCGTCCATTTCCGCGTTGGCTGCCACGTTGCCGTCGATCTGAGGCACGCTGATGTCAGCCATCATGCCGTTGTCTGTGGTTTCGTTGAAGTTGCGGATGGTCACAACTCTTGCAATGCTGCCGATGACGGGGATGTTATCCATAGCCTGTGCCACAACGGGGCTGGCGTTTACGGCAATGCCGAATGTGAGTACAAGTGCTGCGGCGGTAACGCCGGTACGTTTCATGTTTTTCATACGATCGCTCCTCTTCTTTTCTAATCTCGCTCTCATGATGCCTGCTTCTATTCTCTCTCTTGCTTCTTGGGGTACGGGAATCTGGTCATACGCTTCTTTCCACATTTCCATGGGCTCCCTTCTATGATCGTCCTGTGTTTTCATAACCCCCGACGCTCCTTTCTAAATTCTGTTCTGCTCCGCTTCGGGCCGCAGTTTCCGCAGTGCCCGATACAGCCGCGCTTTGATGGTGTTCAGGTTCTCGCCTGTGATCTGGGCGATGTCCTCCAGTTTACAATCCTCAAAAAATCGTAGTATGATGACGCTTTTCTCTCTGTCATTGAGGTGTTCCAGCATTTCCTCCAGCTCCCATTTGCTGTGGAGCTGAGAAAGCTCGCCCATGTAGTCGCCTACGGCTGTCAGCGGTTCTGTCACCTCCTCTACCGTATCTTCACGCTTGTGTTTCCGCAGAAATTCCAAGGCGGTGTTGATGACGATGCGATACAGCCAAGTGCCGAGGTAAGCGTCGTTTTGGACGCTGCGGCAATCCCGCATGGCTTTGTAGGCGCTCTCCTGCACGATGTCCAGAGCGTCCTGCTCGTTGTGAACGTAGCTGTAAGCCAATCGGTAGTACCTGCTGTACTGACTGAGGAGAAGGTCTTCTGTCTGTTTTTCCCGTTTGGTTTTCATAGGATCTCCTCCGAAAAAGTGAAGTATTTTGTGTTTCTGATTGTTAGATGCACGAGATGCGCAAAAAGTTGCGAAAGTTTTTTGAAAAAATTTTCTTTTTTCCAGTGTAGCCCAAAACAAGGAAAAAGGGAAGCTTTACAGGGGCGGAAGCTGGGTGTAAAATAGTACGAAAGCAAAAGAGAAAGGATTGGAAACCATGAAAAAATGGCAGCAGAACATCGTCCTGTTCGATTTGGACGGCACATTGACAGATTCCGCGGAGGGCATTATCCGCTCCGTACAGCATATGCAGGAAAAAACAGGCAGAGAAGTTTGGGAAGCGGAAAAATTGGGCTTTATCGTAGGGCCTCCCCTTCGGGACAGCTTCCGTGACGCTTTTGATATGAAAACAGAGGAAGAAGTGGACGAAGCCATCTTGGCATTTCGGGAACGGTATTTCTCCGTAGGGCTTTTTGAAAACGCGGTTTATGACGGCGTAAAAGAAATGCTGGAAGAATTGAAGAAAATGGGCAAACGCCTTGCCGTTGCCACATCCAAACATGAAAGCACCGCTGTGCGCATCCTGACACATTTTGGTCTGGCAGATTATTTTGAGGTCATCGGCGGCGACGACCCTGCATCCCAGCGGGATAATAAGACCAAAGTGGTGGCTTATGTGCTGGAAAAAATGAAGGCAGAAAAAAGCGACGTTGCCATGGTAGGCGACCGGAAATATGACATCGAAGGGGCACACGCTTTGGGCGTGGAGGCCATTGGCGTCCTTTATGGCTATGGCAGCAGGGAAGAATTTGCCGCCTGCGGTGCAGACGCTGTGGTGGAAACACCTGCCCAGCTGGTGGAATTGTTTCGGTAAAGAAGAAGGGATTTTCCCTTCTTTTTTTATGGCTGTAAAAAGGACAGATATGCTTGTCAAAGATACATTCGCCGTGCTATGCTGAAAATAAGATATCGGGGGAAAGGAAAAGGGCATAGATGAAAGGCATGGATTAGGGGGAAATCTCATGAAAAAGCAGACATGGATTGGAATTATCGTTATTCTAGTGTTAGTGGCAGGTTGGTTTTATATGGAGAAAACGAAGAGCCTGACCACATTTGTCAAAGAGGATGTGACAAAAGAAGAAATTCTGGCGGAAATGCCGGAAATTGCTGTCACTGAACAGGATGAAAAGTTAGAAGATTATGTGATGGCACTGCCGGAGGTGCAGGAACTGTTGGCACAACCTGACGGGGGAAGTATCCCAAATGAAAAAGAGGAAGCTCTCCTTTCGGATTTTCTGACAGAAGGCGATTTGATTACTGGATTTGGTGTGGTGGATGATGATGTATATCTGGACATCAAACAGGGAGAGGAAAAGCGAATTTCCTATACCTTTGACGGCGCAGGAACCCAGCCTATGCGGAAGATCATCTGGGTATATGAACAGCGTTGGGATGGATGGCGCAATACAGCCGCTTATGAAGCATGGGGGGATTCCTATGTGAAGCGGACAGGGAAACACGTATGGTTTTCTTGGGTAGGCAGTCTGTTTCGCTGAAAGGGGGAGGTTTTATGACGAAGAAAACAAGCCGAAAACTGGGGCTTTTGCTGCTGGTTTTGGCAGTGTGCTTTGTGGTGTATGCACTGGGACATCCCGAAGGCAGTTTTCCGTGGAGCAGCAGCATCACATACACCATTTATTTGGTATATCTTCTGTTGACAGTAGCGTTTCTTTGGGCGCCCTTTGGGAAGAAATAAAAACAGCGTAGAATTAGGGGCATCTTCATAAGAAAATAAAAAAGCTGAAATCCTTATTATGACAAAGGATTCCGGCTTTTTTATTTGCTCCGCTTTCTTCTGAAGAAAGCCGCCGCAATTCCCCTTAAGAAATCAAGGAAAAGAAAAATCAATGTTTTCTTAAGGGGAAGTTGCTTTTATCCACGCTGTTTTTATGTTCTGGTAATGGACAGGCAGAAGTGGATACAAGGCTCCGTCACCACATCCGCCTTCTCCAAAGCGGCAATATCCGCCGCTGTCAGCATATCTATGGAGATTTCCTTTCGTTGGATGGGGTGGGCAGTGTCATTGTCCAGCCAGCCATGCCACAGTTCTATATTTTCCGTGTTTTTCAGCTGTTCTTTCAGATAAGAAATCAGTCCTTCTGCCCGTTCCGTTGTGAAATACCATTGGATCTGGGCGCAGTAAGGCTTTTTCGTTTCCATGGAAATATCTTTTTCTATGGGGAATATGGAAAAATCGTCGGGGAAGTTTCCGTCCTCCACAGTGCCATCCTCGCGGATGACCACATCCCGGTCGGCGTAAAGGACAATATCCGGTTTGTCTTTGTCGAAATCCTCCGCCAGCAGGCAATCGGGCAGGTCAGTGATGCCCAGCGCAAGGGCTTCCCTGACGGAAAGGAGCTTTTCGTGGGGATTTTCTCGCAAAGGCAGAGGATTGTCCGAGGCGATATAGAGAATACAGCTCATAGGGTACCTCCTGTTGGTCGTTTGTTAGTGAGAGCATAACCCCAGTTAAAATGATTTGCAAGACTTTTTTACGCAAAAACAGCGTGGAATTAGGGGCATCTTCATAAAAAAACAAAGAAATCTAAAATCCTTATCATGATAAAGGATTTTAGATTTCTTATTTTATTAGAATTTTATTTGTTATGTTTTCTTCTGAAGAAAGCCGTCGCACTTCCCCTTAAGAAATCAAGGAAAAGAAAAATCAATGTTTTCTTAAGGGGAAGTTGCTGTACCACGCTGTTTATATTAATCCTACGATTACAATTTTTGCAAATAAGCTTTGTTATCCTCGATGGCCTTTGTGGTCATGGCTTTGGAAGGGCCGCCGATGACATTTCTTGCTTCCACGCACTGTTTTACGCTGATGGCATCGTATACGCTTTCATTGAATACAGGGGAAATTGCCTGATATTCTTCCAGAGAAAGGTCATCCAGATTGGTGTTGTGTTCGATGCAGTAGAGCACCAGATGCCCGATGATGCTGTGAGCGTCACGGAAAGGCACACCCTGTTTTACCAGCCAGTCTGCTGCGTCTGTGGCGTTGGTGAAGCCGCCTTTTGCTGCCTGAAGCATGTTGTCTTTTTTCACTGTCATGGTTGCAATCATGTTTGTGAAAACGGGCAGACACATTTTTACAGTGTCGATGGCGTCAAAGAGGGCTTCTTTGTCCTCCTGCATATCTTTGTTGTATGCCAGAGGCAGACCTTTCAGTGTGGTCAAGAGTCCCATGAGGTGACCATAAACCCGTCCGGTCTTGCCGCGGATGAGTTCTGCCATATCGGGGTTCTTTTTCTGGGGCATGATGCTGGAGCCAGTAGCATAAGCGTCGTCCAGTTCAATGAAGCGGAATTCATGGCTGCTCCAAAGGATGATTTCTTCACAGAAACGGCTCAGGTGCATCATGAGCATGGAAAGGTCAGAAACCAGTTCCACGCAGAAATCACGGTCGGAAACGCCGTCCATGCTGTTGGCAGAAATTGCCGCGAAGCCCAGCTGTTCCGCCACGAAATAACGGTCTAAAGGATATGTGGTGGTAGCCAGTGCGCCGCTGCCCAGAGGCAGTACGTCTGTCCGTTTGTAAGCGTCACAGAGACGGTCATAGTCCCGTTTGAACATTTCCACATAAGCCAGCAGATGATGTGCCAGTGTGACGGGCTGTGCACGCTGGAGATGGGTATAGCCGGGCAGGATGGTTTCTGTGTGGGCTTCCGCCAGTGTGTTCAGTTCCACCAGCAGGTTTTTCACCAGAGCTTTGATTTCGGTGATTTCCTTTTTGGTGTACATACGGGTATCCAGTGCCACTTGGTCGTTACGGCTTCTGCCTGTGTGGAGTTTTTTGCCTACGTCGCCAATGCGGCTGATGAGGATGGTTTCCATGTTCATGTGAATGTCTTCTGCTTTTTCGTCGAAAGTCACTTTGCCTGCTTCGATGTCCTCCAGGATTTCACCCAGTGTTTTCACAATGAGGTCTGCGTCCTCCTGGGGGATGATGCCCTGTTTTCCCAGCATGGCAGCGTGTGCCATACTGCCGGTGATGTCCTCATGGTACATGCGGCTGTCAAAGCCGATGGAGGAATGGAAATGGTCTGTGAAGCTGTCTGTGGATTTGGTGAAGCGTCCGCCCCAAAGTTTCTGCATAAAAAATCTTCCTTTCTATGTCATGGGGCGAATGCCCGCAATTGGTAGTGTAAAGAAAAAATGGACTGTTCCCTTGGGACAGCCCCGAAAAACTGTGGCAGGGAGTCATCCTTGCCAGTTTTTATTGACCATGGTTTTCTGGAAGCTTGCTGGTTCATGGGTCATGTATAGGCAGTGAAGGTAGTTTTGTTTGACTGTGAATGAACCAGTGCGTCCATGTTTCCCTTTGGTTTTTTTGGTTCATGGAAACCGCTCAAGGCAGTTTCCATGTTTTTTTCTTTTGTATGTATGAACAAATGGGGGCGAGGTGAGCTGCCCCCACATTGTTGCCGTGAATTATTTGTTTTCGTTGTTTGCCATCATCATAGCGCGAACTTTCAGAGGCAGACCGAACAGGTTGATGAAACCGTCAGCGTCTTTGTGGTTGTACAGTTCGCCTGTTGTGAAGCTTGCCATGGATTCGTTGTACAGGCTGTAAGGAGAAGTGCTGCCGGCAGGGATGATGTTGCCTTTGTACAGTTTCAGTTTTACTGTGCCTGTTACAGTTTCGTTTACTTTGTCGAAGTAAGCGCTTAACGCTTCGCGTAAAGGTGTGTACCATTCGCCGCTGTATACCAGTTCTGTGAATTTGTTGCTTGCGATTTCGTTGAACGCCTGTGTTTTCTTGTCTGTGCACAGGTATTCCAGTTCACGGTGTGCGTAGTACAGGATGGTACCGCCGGGTGTTTCATATACGCCGCGGGATTTCATGCCTACCACACGGTTTTCGCAGATATCAGCGATACCGATGCCGTTTTTGCCGCCGATTTCATTGAGTTTTTTCAGCATTTCCACGGGGCCCAGTTTTTCGCCGTTGACTGCAACGGGGATACCTGCTTCAAAGTCCAGTGTGATGTATTCGGGTACATCGGGAGCATCTTCGGGAGATACGCCAAGCTGTAAGAGATGTTTGTAGTTGGGTTCGTTTGCAGGGTCTTCCAGTTCCAGACCTTCGTGGCTCAGATGCCAGATGTTGCGGTCACGGCTGTAAGAGTTGTCGTGGCTTGCTTCAAAAGGAATGCCATGTGCTTCCAGATAAGCCAGTTCGTCATCGCGGCTCTGCATGCCCCATGTATCCAGACGCCAAGGAGCAATGATTTTCAGTTCAGGTGCCAGTGCTTTGATAGTCAGTTCAAAACGTACTTGGTCATTGCCTTTGCCTGTTGCGCCGTGGCAGATAGCTGTTGCGCCTTCTTTTTTGGCGATTTCAACCAGTTTCTTTGCGATGATGGGACGAGCCATGGAAGTACCCAGCAGGTATTTGCCTTCGTAAACGGCGTTTGCTTTGATGCAAGGGTAAATGGCATCTGTGATGAATTCTTCTGTCAGGTCAGCAATGTAAAGTTTGCTTGCGCCTGTTTTCAGTGCTTTTTCTTCCAGACCTTCTGTTTCTTTGCCCTGACCAACGTCGCCGCAGACTGCAATCACTTCTGCGTCATAATTTTCTTTCAGCCAGGGAATGATAACGGATGTGTCTAAGCCGCCGGAATATGCCAATACGATTTTTTCTTTGCTCATGATATTTTTCCTCCTTGTAATCGAACGATGTGTCATCGTGTATGCTCTTGAATATTTATGAGTCTATTATACATAGCATTTTTTGGAATTGCAAGAGTGAAATGCAAAAATATATGTATTTTGTTAGTATTTATTAAACAATTATGCAAATATCGTTTTGTTTTATGGATATTTCAAGGTATGTATACACATAATATGCAATTTGCGGTGCATAGTTGAATATGTATGTTGAATGTATATTATGTATGGACGGTTTTTTGTACAGTCTTTGGGCAGACAGACACATTTTACTTTGCGAAAAGCCCCTTTTGTGATATGATTAGGGAATAGAAACCATTGTTTTTACAAAAGAAAAAAGAGCAGAAGAAGAAGGAGGCATATGGTATGAAGGTATTGACATATATGCATGGCGGTCACAAAGCAGTAGGCATTTTGAAGAAAAACGGACAGGAAGTGGTTCCTGTCAACTATCTGGGCTGCGGTCTGGTGGATATGACGGAATTCATCGCATCTATGACCGATGATAAAATGCGGAAGCTGGAGAAAAATGCAGAGCTTATGGACGGCATTCCCATGGAGGAAGTACGCCTGCTTTCTCCCATTGTGCACCCCAAACAGGACGTGATCTGTCTGGGCATCAATTACTATGCCCATGCGGAAGAAGCGGCAAGATTCCACGATGAGGCTTTCGGCGGCGAACGCCCTCAGCCCATTTATTTCTCCAAACGGGTAAACCGTGCCGTTGGGGACGGAGAACCTGTGGATGGACATTTTGATATTGTAGACAGTCTGGATTATGAAGCGGAGCTGGCTGTCATCATTGGCAAGGACGCCAAAAACGTGGCAGAAGCAGACGCATTCGATTATGTATTCGGTTATTCCGTACTGAACGACGTCAGCGCAAGAAACTTGCAGACATCCCACAAACAATGGTATTTCGGTAAGAGTTTGGACGATTTTACCCCCATTGGGCCTTGGATCGTCACCAAAAATGAATTTGAAAATCCTCCTGCACTGCCCATCCGTTCTTATGTGAATGGGGAGCTGCGTCAGGACAGCAATACATCTCTGATGATCAACGGCGTGGCAAAAGTCATCAGCCAGCTTTCTCAGGGCATGACTTTGCAGGCAGGCACCATCATTGCCATGGGTACCCCAGCTGGCGTAGGCATGGGCTTTGACCCTCCGAAATTCCTGAAAGCCGGCGATGTGGTCACCTGTGAAATCGAAGGCATCGGCAAACTGACCAACGAGATCAAATAAGGAAGGAAACGAACTGACAACCCAGCAGGAGTGTGAGCGTATATGGCAGAAAGCATTTTGTTGATATGTGTTTGCTTATTCATCGGTATGATTGCGCTGCTTGTCTTTTCGGCGCTGAAGGCTCTGGAGATCATCCTGCGCCGTGTACATACAGGAGAGGACATTTCCTATCAAAAAGAAGGCTGGAAAATAGTCATCGCGCTGGCGGTGCTTTTGATTCTCTGTCTGTTTCGTTGGTAAACATTGGTAACATAAAAGGAGAATATTATGCAAAAAGATATGATTAAGGTAATGAGTGTATTCGGCACCCGTCCCGAAGCCATCAAAATGGCACCTCTGGTGAAAGTGCTGGAGCAGACAGAAGGCATCGAAAGCATTGTTTGTGTCACCGCTCAGCATAGAGAAATGCTGGATCAGGTGCTGGAGATCTTTGATCTGCATCCTAAATACGATCTGAATATCATGCAGAGCCGCCAGACATTGGCAGGCATCACCACCCGTGCCCTCACAGGGCTGGAAGAAGTCATGGCGGAAGAAAAACCCGACATCGTACTGGTACATGGGGACACATCCACCACATTTGCCGGCGCATTGGCGGCATATTATAATCAGGTGAAAGTGGGTCATGTGGAAGCTGGTTTGCGTACCTATGATAAGTATCAGCCTTTCCCCGAAGAAATGAACCGCCGCCTGACAGGTGCTCTCACAGACCTGCACTTTGCTCCTACCAAACTGGCGAAGGAACATCTGTTAAAAGAAAATATCGACGCTGACGGCATTTTCATTACTGGCAATACAGTCATCGACGCTCTGGCACATACCATCGAAGAAAATTATACCTTCCATGAAGAAGTGCTGAACACCATCGACTTCAAGGGCAAACGTGTCATTGCCATGACTGCCCACCGTCGGGAAAATCTGGGACAGCCCTTAGAAAACATCTGCCATGCGGTAAAACGCATTGTAGAGGACTTCCCCGATGTGGAAGTGGTTTACGCTGTCCATAAAAACCCTGCCGTTGTGGAGCCCGTACACCGTATCCTTGGGAATAACCCCCGTATCCACCTGACAGACCCTCTGGATCTGAAAGATATGCATAACTTGATGTGCCGTTCTTTCTTCGTTATGACAGACAGCGGCGGTTTGCAGGAAGAAGTGCCTTCCATGGGCAAACCTGTGCTGGTACTGCGTAACGTGACAGAACGCCCCGAAGGGGTGGAAGCCGGCACACTGAAACTGGCAGGCACTGACGAAGAAACCATTTACGCCATGGCAAAAGAACTGCTGACAGACGCAGCTGTTTATGAATCCATGGCACAGGCAAAAAATCCCTTCGGGGACGGCAACGCTTCCAAGCGTATTGCAGCAGCCATCCTTTATGCTTTCGGCAAACAGGAGGCGCGCCCCGAAGATTATACCATCACAACCGGCAAGGAGGAAAAACCTATGAAAGAAGAACGTATGGCAATTTTGAGCATGCTGGAAAAAGGGCTCATCAATGTGGATGAAGCGGAAAGACTGCTGACCGTGCTGCAAAACGGCGCAGGTCTGGAAAAAGACGGTCTGGGCAAAGCTGTAGGCAGCGCACTGGAAAAAGCCAGCGCTGTACTGGGCAGTGTGGCAAGAACTGTTGGGGAAAAAGCGGAACAGCTCCAGCCCCGTGTCCGTGAAGTGGCAACAAAGGTTGCGGATAAAGCGGACGAAATGCAGCCCAAAGTAAGAAGCGCTGCATTCCGCATGACAGAAAAAGCGCAGGAACTGAAAGAAGACGCAAGAACATATAAAGAAAAATTGCAGGCAAAACGCCGCAACGAAGAAGAAGACTGGGACGATCTGGATCTGGACGAACTGGATGCAGACGAAGCAGCAGCAGAAAAAGCAGCAGAAGCTCCTGCGGAAGAAGCACCTGTGGCAGAAGCGGCAGCGGATGTGACAGCGGCAGCTGCGGAAGAAGTGACTTCCGAAGAAGATATGACCGAAGAAGAAGTTGACCCTGTTATGGAAAAATACGCAAAGAACGTGGAAACCGTTCTGGATTCCGTACAGTTCCAGATGGAACAGATCGACGAATGCGAAGATTTCCTGAAATCCGCCTTTGGTGATCTGGACCCTTCCGAATGGGAAGATGACGAGGAAGAAGAAACAACAGAAGAAAAGAAAGAAGAAACAGATAAGTAAAGCAAATTTCCCTTAAGAAAACATTGGTTTTTCTTTTCCTTGATTTCTTAAGGAAAATTGCGATGGGCTGTCTTTATCAGAAAACATACCAAACAGATTCTTTGTTTTCTCATGAAGATGCCTCTGATTCGGTTCTTTGAAAATAGACGCACGAAATAACTGGAAACGGGAATTTCGTGCGTTTTTTTGCAGAAAAAGGGGGGAGTTTATGGATTTTCTGCGGCTGCTTGCCTTTGGCTATTTGCTGTATGGCATTGTGGGGCTTTTTGGTTTTCAGAAAATCCCGGAAGCCCATCGGCATAGACCATGGACAAAGTCCTATATCCGCTGGCAGGCGGTGTCATGGATTTTGGCGGCGCTGCCGTTGCTGGTGTATTCGTTTTGTTTTTCGTCAGGGCAGTGTATCGTTTCTTTGTGGAAACGGATCGGGATCATTCTGCTGTTGTTTGTGCCGACAATGGTATTTGAATTTATTCGCTCCCGGAAATTCTCCAGATTGCGCAAAGGAGCGGAAGAACAAGAAAAGACAGATGGAGATAGGCAATGATTGCTAAGCGGAATAAAAACAATTCATGAGATTATCTCCCTTATGGTAATATGGTATTGTTTTCATAGGGTTCTGGGAGTAAAAGAGAGAGAAACAACATATACTTGATACTGGTATTGAGTTGTGCTACAATACCAGTAGGCAAGCGAAAGAAGTTCTATCCATGGAACCAAAAGCGAAAGCCCCGGAGATGCGACCTCCGGGGCTTTCTTTGTTGGCTAGTTGTCATTGTCGTTTCTATCTAACCATTTGACAATATAGTGGCAAGCTATACCGCCCACGACAGAAACCAGAAGCGAAAGAAGTATTTCCATGGAACTCCCCCCTTTCCGTTGTCGGAATGGGCATGACAACGAAGTCAGTATACTATGGATGCAGGCACTACGCAAGGCATATTTGTCGGTTTTTGACAGCAATGTATCTGGAATAGCCAATGAAAAAGCCCTTGCAATTTATTTGCAAAGGCTGTAATATAATCTTAGAAAGAGGGTTGCCGTTTTTCGCGAGGCGGTCAGTCCTGAATATGTGGATAAGACCGTCTAACTTCGCAGGTTAGGCGGTCGCTTTTTATGATCTCTTATGTAAATGACATAAGGTGATAACGCCAATGATCACTAAGCAGAATTGAAACAATTTGTTATAGGTAACCATCGTATCACCTCCCCTCGTGGGAAAGTGACTGAACCGCCAAACGGCAACCCTTACTTTATTCTATCATGATTTGGTAGGGTTTTCCATGGATTTTTGGCAGAAATGGAGGGATTGCATGGTCAGAAAAGGAAAGGCGGAGGACTGCCATGGCATTTATGAACTGATTTGTGATATGGAGGAGAAGGAACTGCCGTGGGATGCTTTTTCCCAAATGTATGAGGAAATGCTGGCAGACAAGCGCCATGTCTTTTTGGTCTGGGAAGAAGAAAAACAGGTAAAAGGTGTTCTCCATCTTCGCATAGAAAGGCAGCTGCACCATGCCGCTTTTGTGGCGGAAATCATGGAATTTGCCGTGGATAAAAACGCCAGAAGCAACGGCATCGGCGGTGAAATGCTCATATACGCCAGTGATTTGGCGAAAGAAGCTGGCTGTGTGCAGATCGAAGTTGCCTGCAACCAGCTGCGGAAAAATACCCATAGGTTCTATTTGCGAGAAGGTATGCAGAACTTCCATTATAAGTTTTCAAAGTCCCTGACGGGAGAAGATACAACAGAAAATGTTTTGGGCAGATAAAGAAAACCCCCTGTCGTAGAAGGACAGGGGGTTTTGTTATTTGATTTCATGAACTATTTGATGAAGTTCTCCAAAAGAAGCTGGAATAGCGCCTAATTTTTGCAAAGCCGAAAGCGTGATTCGCTTTTGTGCACCTACTTTTTCATTCAGTGTTTTGGTGGGAAGCACATAAAAAGTCCATTGACTGGTATCCAGTGGATTGGCAGTTTCCTGTTCCTGATGATGATGGACACAGAATACATAAACTTGTGCCTGCCGTTTTGATTTCTTTTCATAGGTATTGGTTTTATCGTCCCAGCCTTTTGTGGGGGCAATTCCGAAAGAAATGGCAGAAAGTTTTTCCTGTCCCCATGATTGCAGATAACCGGAGGATTTGACTTCAATGGTAATGCCTTCTGGTGTAATCAAGTCATAGCGATCCCAAAGACCACGGACATTTTTGGGAATATCTAAGGCGCAAGCCACCAGATATTCTGCCAAAATGCCCCGTTCTGCATTTCCCATGAGGTCAGAGTGTGCCCAACGCCAAAAATCCAGCAGAGAAGAAACGGGATTTCCCTTTTCGTCTGTAATATGTTCTTTGCCTGTATGGGGAACAGGCTTGATGGCAGGGTATTTCATGACAGTTACCTCTTTTTTTAGAACTGATTTGTCACCTGGAAAATATAGAATTTCAAATAAAGACATACAATTTCAAATATTGAACATATATAAAAGCCTGATATATCAATGTTTTATTGAGTATCGGGCTTTCGTTTATTTTTATTCAAATAGGGGTTTTGTCCATTATTTGTCCATTATGGAGTTTATTTTGCCGCTTTCGTTTGACTGCTACGTAAAAGAATATTGTCTATTGCTTCCGCTGCGTGTGCGTCTGCTTCCTGTATAGCGTGGGTGTATATCTGGGCTGTAATGGCTGTGCTTGCGTGTCCAAGGCGTTTGGATACAGTGGCAAGGTCTACCCCATTGGCAATAAGCAAACTTGCGTTAGTATGGCGCAAACTATGCAGTGTGATAGGGGGTAAGCCGTATTTTTTCAGAAAGTCCGTGAACCATTTATGAAGTGCGTCTGGGTGCATAACGTGCCCTTCTTCTCCTACGAAAATATAGTCATTGGTTTCATATCTGTCACCGCATAAAAGGCGGTTTTGTGCTTGGGCTTTCCTGTATTCTCTTAAAATGGAAACGGCAAAGGACGGCAATTTTAACGCCCGTTTACCGCTTTCTGTCTTTGGCTCGTCCTCGTATAACCCTATGCCGGAAGTATAAGCCAGCTTGCGGGATATGACAATAACACCGCTGTCGAAGTCAAGGTCAGACCATTTTAAGCCGCATAGTTCACTACGGCGTAAGCCGCTGCACACAAGCGTAATAATAGCCGCTTTATACTTGATCGGCTCATTATCTAAGCACTGGAATAGTGTATTGGTTTCCTCGCTGGTGAGGGTAACGCCTGGTTTATGTGTAACCTTTGGAGGGCTTACCCGCTTACATGGATTGTCTACAACGTAACCCCATTGAACAGCGGTAGACATGATGGAGGAAATCAATACATGATAGTTTTTAATGGTGGCAGTAGACAGCCTTAGAAGCGGATCAGTGTCTTTATAAAGCATTTCATAAGGCATATTAAGCCCGCTGCATATCTTCAAAGCATTTGCTGTATATAGATTTTGCCCTTTGCAGGCATTAGCAACGGTATTGATTGATAGATCGGAAGCGGCAGCCAGCTTTGCCATAGTGAAGCCGGCTTCTTTCCGTATGCGGTTAATGTCATCAATGGGCGTACTGGTATGTTTGTCCTTTATACCGTCCTCTGCAAGGTTGTTATAAAACGACATAAGGTGGAGCGGTTGTAATTGGTCTATGCGAATATGCCCGATTGCGGCATTGATACGGGACAAAAGGCGCTTGTAATAGCGTACAGTATTCAAGCGCAGGGTTTTTTCTGCGTGCTCTTTCATCCAAAAAGCGGAAAAGTCGGCAAATTTGATTGACTTGTTGACGTAGTGACCAGCGGAAATCTCGTTTTCAAATTCTACGGCGAGCCGCTGCACTTCCTTTTCTATCCGCTTTTCACTCCATCCTGCAGGTGGGCGAAAGGTTTTAACCTTAACAATTTGCTTACCGTCTATATCATATCCAGCAGAGGCACGTATTTGGTATGAGTTGCCACGTTTTCGTATGCTTGCCATGATATAACACCCCTTTATTTGTCCTGGTTGTTATTACAAGAGTCCTTCTTTTTGGCAATATAGTCTGGAACAAAAGAAAGTTCTTTGACACGTTGGAGCATTGCTCGTTTACCATCTAAATTGAATTGATAATAATAACTAATAAGTTTAGTCAAGATAAAATCTTCTTCCAAATCAGATGTATTTGTTAAGCCTTCAAGCAAGGCATTTTTTATAGGGTTATCAGGAATATTTGAAGCTGTGTTTATGATAGCTTCATGGAATAGATCATCATATATTACCGAAAGATCGGCACAGTTTGCAACTGTATTAAATAAGATCCTATCAAAATCAGGGTGCATAAATTGCTTTTGAATATAAGAAAGAGTATCATCAAATGCTACGTTTGAGGGTATTTTTGTAAAATCTTCGGAAGTTAAAAAAGCTGGTGGAACTTTTAGTGCAACCGATAATTTTTCAAGTGTATTATCATCTGTGCTCTTACTGTTATTTCGTATCATTGAATAGATCGTTTGTGTGGGTATTCCTGTTTGTTGAGCCAGCCAAGGAACGGTACGCTGGATGGAATCTAAAATAGTTTTAATATTTTTGCCAAGTCCCATATTATAACCTCCTTTTTAGATATTAAAACATAGTTTATTAAAATAGTAAATAATTTAGTTAATATTGATAAAATATTGAAATATTATTAAATGTATGATAATATGATTATCAACTTATGATAGTTTTATTAATATATGATATTTTGATTTAGAAAGGGTGTGAAGATATGAGAGGTAAAAAAGTTGTTTTGGATGGTGTAAAAGTTTACGATTTTATGGCAAAGAGAGGCATGACAATAGAACAATTTGAAAAAGAAGTTGGGATATGTCAAGTAACAAGATGCAAAGCATTGAATGAAAAGGAAATTGGAATAGGAACTGCGGCAAAGATTGCAGTTGTATTTGGCTGCGGTATCAGAGAATTATTATTAGAGGACTGACAGGAAGCGGGTGTTAAGGTATGGCAAAGATGCGGACAATCAAAGAAGCGTACATAGAGTTAAAACAAGCGGACGAACACACGGCAGTAACCCAGACAGGGCTTAGAAGGCTTGTCAATGAGGGAAAGATACCCAGTGTAAAGGTGGGCAATAAAACTTTAGTTGATATGGATAATGTATACACGTTTCTTGAAATGGGAACCGCTTCCAAAGCGGCACAGCCAGAAGCGGGAAAGATCAGACCTATTAGAAGGTATATGGATGGTGCGTATATGAAACGCATTGTAAATAATTGAGGGCATAAAAAAACCCCATCGAAAAGATGGGGGAATGGCGGTGACCAACCGCCTGCCAAAATACGTACTGTTATCATATCATAAACAATCGAAAAAAGCAAGGGAAAATAAAGGGGTACAAGCCCCTTTTGTACCTTGATATGAAGATTAACATAACGACCATATAACAGGAAAAGAGGATAAACCATGCCAAGATACGTAGAAAGAATATGGGCGGGGGACTTATATGTTTGCAGGGAATACTTTAGTCTGAAAGCAAGAGGGAAAAAGGTAAGCCGTGGAGCATTGGAGAATCCAACGTCTGAACTTCAGAAAAAAATAAACCTAAAGCGGAAGCGGGAAAAGTTGAAATATATGATACATACCAATTTTAGAGAGGGGGATATGTGGCTAGGACTGACATATAAGGACAAAGTGACAGAGGAAACGGCACAAAGGGAGATCAGGAACTTTTTTCGCAGGTTGAAACGGCAGCGGAAAAAGGCGGGAGCGGAGCCAGTCAAATACATATACTGCACGCATAGGAAGCAAAACAAGATACACCACCATGTCATACTCAATATACAGGACATGACACCGAATGAAATCAAGGCGGTATGGGGGAATGGTCGTGTAAATATCACACCTTTGGAAGATCAGGCAGGCGAAGAAGGGTATAGCAGGCTTGCCGAGTATATGACAAAGGAAGCGGACGAGGACGAAGAAGGACTGGAAGCCTATAAGCAGATATGGATAGGCAGCCGAAACTTAGAACAGCCCAAAGTGGAAGTCGTAGAGTACGAGGACGCAAAGCGACATGGATATATCAAGATTCCAAAGGGGTACAAAGAGGTGAGAATCAGTGTATCTAATTATCCGCAGATGGGCATTTATCGGCATTATGTACTTGCTATCAAGATACATGGAAATGATACGAGGGGCAGACCGAGAAAAAAAGCATCCTGACAATGCCGCTTCCTTGCCGCTTATGTCCTGACATACTAAATTTAGAGGGTGTAAGTGTGGCTGACACCCTAAGTATTGTGGTTAGGAGTGAATGAGAAGTGACACTGGAAGAATTGAGAGAAGCCCAGAAGATCAGCAGAGATATTATTAAACTGTTAGACGAGAAGGACAAAGCCGAAGCGGCGGGGGATTTAGCGGAAGTAGAAAGGCTTTACCACGATATGAGAATATGTAATTACAAATTACGGACAATCAAAGCAGCCATAGACAGGATACCAGACCTACGGATAAGGACGGCGGCTATATGCCGTTATTTGCTCGATATGAGTTGGCGAGATGTAGCACAGCACTTAGGGCAAGAGGAAACGCCAGACGGCATAAGGGCGGCTCTGGAAAGGCATATAAGAAAGTGTGGTGGAATGTATGACGAATGAGGAAGCGGCAAAGCGTATAAAGCAGGGGGACAAGGCGGCAGAAGTGACCCTATGGCAAAACGTGCTTGGCATTATCCGGCTATATGCCTATCGGTGGTGTAGGGCAAAGGCGGTCTTATGTGCAAGGGCAGGCGTAACGCTAGAGGACTTAATACAGGAAGGCTATTTTGCCATGCTGGAAGCGGTCAGCGCCTATGATGAAACAAAGGGCTATATGTTCAATACCTATATCAAATATCATTTACACAACGCTTTTCGGGGGGCTTGTGGTGTGCGGACATCAAGACGGGTAATGTTGAATGAAGCCGCTTCCCTAGATCGGCAGATAAAGGACAGTGAGGACGAAAAAGGTACTTTATACGAGCTGATACCTGATAAGCATAACAGCATAGAAGAAGCGGAAGAACGCCTGTATATGGAACAGTTACGGGCAGATGTGCGGGCGTGTGTAGAGGAATTGCCAGAGGGGGAACGGATGGCAGTAAACTATTATTTCTATCAGGGCTATAACTATGCCCAGATGGCGGCTGTACTAGGCTGTAAGCCTGCGAAGGGAAGGGGGATTGTAAACAATGCTGTGCGGTCTATGAGCAGGACAGAGAGGGGAAAACGGCTGTCACAGTATATAGAGCATAAGAACTTGAGTGGGTTTTAGGTAGCCTGTGAGAGCCAGAGAGAAGCGGCAGGAAGCGGGACAAGGCAACGCAAGGCGGCAAATACTGACATGGGGATATTGTGGAGAAATCAGTGGAATAAAAAAGTGACGAAAAAACATATAAAAATAAGTCGTTTTAATATTGTTTTTCGTTGTTTTGACGGGGAAACATATAATTTTTGTATGACTGCACAATAAAAAAAGAACGCCAGACCAAGGGGGAAAGGCTGTCCAATGGGGAAGTGGGACGGCAGTAGATCAGCGGAAACCAGAACGCAAGGCGGCAAGATGTATCAGTGGTGCAAAGTCCGGCAGTGTAGGAGGGCAAGGGCTTTGCCTGTGCTGGCTGTCTGGAAGAAAAAAAGTATCCCCCCGTACTTCGTTTTGGAAATTGAGAAGGCGTTTCCCACACGGAACTGTCGCATGCAAACGTAAAAAATTTTTTAGAAATGGCATTGGATATATAAGGCAAAGGGTGAAATGGGAAGGGATACCCCCTAAATTTAGGGGGTGCTGTTTCGGTCTACACCCTAGATATTGTGGTACAGAAGTGTACCACGAAACGGCGGTTCTACCTAGCTTATATGAATACAACATGGTGTATACATAAAAGTTAAGTAGAACGGAAAAGGCAGAGGACACCTAGGCAAAAGGTAGCCAAACGGCGACGGGTGGTGGGCGTAATTTGGATACGGTCACAGATAGCCAGCAGGAAGCGGCAGGGGGTAAGCCGACGAGGGCAAGGGGAAACATAGGGCAGGGCATACGGGCGCACAGAGGGGCGTATAAGGGCAAAGAAAAAGGGTATCCGCTTCTGCGGTACCCTTTTAGGAACGACTGTATTATGCTTTACTTTTAGGCTTAAATACAAAATTTTTAACAAAGTCATAAACAATCCAAAGAAAACGCTCGTCATCAATACTAGCAATACAGCGGAAAATATTAAGCATAATATATTGATGTTTGAGTGGGTGAGAAGATGCTGGGCAGAGATCAGCATAAGGGCAAGCGACCGAATGAGCAGGGAGTTTTCTATTGCTCATAACTTCACCTCGCCTTCAGACGTGCCAAAAACGCAGATATCTTCGGAATCCAATTCGTCTAATAGGTTAAATAACATACCAATGTTAGAAGATGTTTCCATCTGCTCATAAAATAAGCCTTCCATTGTGTACGCTTTGGCACTCTCTAAATGATGCGCAAGAGCCAGCCGCCGCCGCTGGACAAAGTTTGCCATGCCTTTATACATTCGCTTCACCCCCTACCTGTTTTGCATTAAGAACAGCATATAAGTTATTCAGTTCTGTCACAGGCTCGAACATATCCTCTGAAAATTCCTCCAACAATGAATACAGAAGGAAGGCTGTATTGATATGCTGGGGAGAAACAGGGGAGCCAAAATCGGTACTCTGCATACTATGCCATAATGTAAAAGCCAGATCCTTTAATTGCTCTGCACGTGCGTCTAGCTGCTCGACGGTAATATCAATATCAGTGATACTTTTTTTAATATATTCCATGTTTTTTGTCATACTATAAAACCCCTTTCAAAGTAGTAGTTGAAAGAAGTCCCTTCAGCATGGTATAATATTTACTGAAGGGAACTTCACTTGCATAACGCATTCGGGACGGTCGTCAAACTCAACCCCGTTTGCGTTATTTTTTTATGACCATTTCGATACCTTTTCTAACAACATCGGTTCTTGTTACCTTATGATTTCGGCAATATTCATTTAGCCTCTCATTGGTTTCTTCATCAATTCTTGCCTTTACTTCTATTGTTTTTGGGCTATCTACTTTTGGTCTGCCTGTGCGTGGGCTCATGTCATCACCTCACTTTCTGTGGCACAATTAAATTATATATTCTGTGGCACAAAAAGTCAATAGGTTTATGGAAAATAATGGAAAAACCATCTGAAGGAACTACGTTTCAAATTCAGTAGTTGAAAGAAGTCCCTTCGGCATGGTATAATATTTACCGAAGGAAACTTCACTTGCAAAACAGGTGTGTTCAAGCTTTGGTCGGGGAGAACACCCTGTTTTTTTATTTGCCGATTTCTTCGTCTATCTTTTCGTTTAGCCAAGCGGTTTTAGTCTGCCCCTTTGCCTTTAACTTTTCGTCTAGGGCTATCAGCTTTTCTCGAGGAACAGATACGCTAAATTGTCCAATGGTTTCACGACGTTTTTTCATATAATCGGCTCTGCTATAATCAGCTATTATAAACACCTCCTTTGTAACTAGTTACATTATAATATAGTAACTAGTTACTGTCAATGGGTTTATGGAAATTATTAAGACCCATGAAACCCGCTTCCAGCCGCTTCCACTTTTCGACCACTTGTGGGCGAAAGTGAGAGTGGCTATTTATTTGCCTGGGCATTGTGGGGGCTGTGCCGCCTGATTGTCTGCCCGTGCCGCTTCCGGCGGCTTTTTATGCCTGTCGATATAAGAAAGTTATCCTTAACCGTTACCGATAGTATATATAATTATGCAACGATAGGAAATAGGCAACATAAACAAATGTTACGCAACGATATTGTTTAATATATATAGTTGCGTAATATGACGAAAGTGTTATATGATTACTTTGTAATATAACACTTTTTACATATTTTTCGATAAGGAGGGGGAAATCATGGGAAAAGCATCAACACGAGCGCAAAATAAATATATAGCGAAAGCCTATGATCGTATCAATTTGATTGTTATAAAGGGCAAAAAGGACGAGATAAGAGCCCATGCAGAAGCGCAAGGAGAAAGCATGAACGCATTTATCAATAGAGCCATAGAGGAAGCTATGAAGCGGGACGAGGAAGGCGGCTAAGCTGGACTTAGGAAGCCAAAGTGAAGTCGGTTTGACCGACCCCATCTTATTGGGAGCCGTTCAGAGAAACGTGACTGCATCCCCATAAGTGGGGACGTTCCAAGAAGTTACAACACCAAGACCGCCCAAAACCTGTACCAATTTCGGCGGCTATTCTTGCACCATTGCAAGGTATGCTGTGCCGCTTCCTGCCCGTCTGCCAGAGAGCAACGGAAGCGGGAGGGGGAATGATAGGTGGTAGGATATACGGCTTTGTATGGGCTTGTACGGGGCTGTATGGGGAATCAAGAATAAGCTAGCCAATAAAAAAGCCCTTGCAATTTATTTGCAAAGGCTGTAATATAATCTTAGAAAGAGGGTTACCGCTTTTGGAAGGGCGGTCAGTCCAAAATAATTTGGTGTTAGACCGTCTAACTTCGCAGGTTAGGCGGTCGATTTTTATTATCTCTTATGCAGATGGCATAAGGTGATAACTCCAATGATTACTAAACAAAATTGAAACAATTCATTATATGTAACCATCGTATCACCTCCCCTCGTGGGAAAGTGACTGAACCGCCAAACGGTAACCCTTGCTCTATATTAACACGATACAACATTATTTTCCATCATTTTTTATCAATGAAAAGAAGCCGCTTCCGCTTTTCCCCACTTGTGGAGAAAGTGAGAGTGGCTTTTTGTTTGTCTGGAAAATGCAATGGAGATATGCCGCCGCCTGTCTGCCTGCCGGTGCCGCTTCCGGCAGCAGGTCAGACGAAGCGGCGAAGATTGCCCAGAGGGCAAAACCGCAACCGATTGCGGAAAAGAAACCTGATCGGGAAAAAGAAAAGGTCATGGGAAGCGGAGGGGGAGTTTTACGGTAAGAAATCTGACGGGGGAAAAGAAATCATACTGCAAAAGAGAGCCTCCAATTTGCAAAAAGGAATCTGATCTGGGAAAAGAAATCTGAATGGAGAAAAGAAATCATACTGTAAAAGAGAGCCGCAAATTTGCAAAAGGGAATCTGACCTGGGAAAAGAAATCTGATGGGAAGAAAGAAAAGGTCATGGGAAGCAGAGGGGGAGTTTTGCGGTAAGAAATCTGATGGGGAAAAAGAAATCTGTTCTGAAGAAAGAAAAGAGAATGGAAAAGGAAGCCGCTGCTTTTGAAAAAGAAATCTGATTCGGCAAAAGAAATGATGCTGGGAGCTGGCAGCGGAATTTTTGCAAAAGAAATCTGTTCTGAAGAAAGAAAAGAGAATGGAAAAGGAAGCCGTTGTTATTAAAAAAGAAATCTGATCCGGCAAAAGAAATCATGCTTGATGTTTAGGGGCTGATACTGCTTCCAAAATTCATTTCGATGAAAGAAAAAGTGTGCAGAGAATATAGCACGGACACGGCAAAGAAAAATTATGATATAGCCATATAAAATAATCAGTAAAAAAATTTGACTTAGAACCCCACTTTTTTATAGGTGGATTTTTGGAAAACATAAATTTTCCGTAAAAACATTGAGTTATCAAGATTTTCAGCATATCAAAAAATGCCAAAGGCGTGCCAAATGGGGGTAAGGCGTTTTGGCACGCCAAAAAGGATGTTTTGACATATAAAAAAGGGCGCTTATACGTCAAGTCGTATACAGACAAAAGGGGAAAATGATAGCAAGATATGAGCCGTTATATGTTCAGAATTTGCAGAAGATACCTATAAAAAATATAGGGGATATGGTGTGGAAAAATAGCATCTATGGGGTAGCTTAATGAGCAGAAAAGACACCTATATATGGGTGAAGGTATACAGGAAATAAAGGTGTATTGTGTTAAGAAATGGCTGCAAAAGAAGCGGCGAAGGAAGCGGAAATATAAGCAGCTTGTCATAATATCTCTTGTCCATTATCTGTCCATTATTTGTCCATTATTTTTATTTTTGTCCATGATAATTTATGAGAAGATATGCAAAGGTGAAATGAAAAAACCCCGAAAAATCGGGGTTTATGATAACGTATAAATCAATATTGATTAGTTACTTGGAAGATATAGAACTTCAAATAATAAGACTCATCCGCCGCCCACAAAATAGGATGGTCAGGGGACTGGGTACGGTATTCCACCTGACGCAGGCGTTTATGAACATTCTTTGCCGCCTGCCCAATGGTCTGGGTGAACAGCTCATATGTCATGAAGTGAGAGCAGGAGCATGTTGCCAGAAAACCGCCGTCTTTCAGCAGTTTCATGGCACGCAGGTTGATTTCCCGATAGCCTTTGGTGGCGTTTTTCACGGAGCTTCTGGACTTTGTGAAAGCAGGAGGGTCAAGAATGATGACGTCGAATTTCTCACCTTTTTCTTCCAGTTCTGGCAGGAGAGAGAATACGTCACAGCACTGGAAGCGTACGGTGTTTTCCAGTCCGTTGAGCTTAGCATTTTCTGTTGCCTGATCCACTGCCAGCTGGGATGCGTCTACACCCAGTACGCTTTCTGCGCCGGCGATACCTGCGTTCAGAGCAAAAGAGCCTGTATGGGTGAAGCAGTCCAGCACCTTTGCACCTTTGCACAGTTTCTGGATGGCAAGGCGGTTGTATTTCTGGTCTAAGAAGAAGCCTGTTTTCTGACCATCTTCCACATCTACCATATAATGTACGCCGTTTTCCACGATTTCCACTTTGGTGTCAAAAGGTGCGGACAGGAAGCCTTTTTCTCGTTCCATGCCTTCCTGCAAACGAACTTTAGCGTCACTGCGTTCGTATACGCCGCGGATGTTGATGCCGTCTTTTGCCAGTGTTTCCAGAAGCAGGCGGACGATGGTTTCTTTCAGACGGTCGATGCCCAGCGCCAAAGACTGTACCACCAGTACGTCAGAGAATTTATCTACCACCAGACCGGGCAGGTAGTCCGCTTCCCCGAAAATCACACGGCAGGAGGAAGTATCAACGGTTTTTTTGCGGTAATACCATGCGTCCTCTACCCGACGGCGGAGGAACGCCTCGTCAATGACGGTGTCAGCGTGGCGGCTCATCATACGAACGGTGATTTTGGAATGATGGTTGTAAAAACCAACACCCATGGGGTAGCCGTCAAAATCCAGCACAGAAACCATTTCCCCGTTGACCACATCAGGGGAAACAGCGGCGATTTCGTTGTCGAACACCCACAGTCCGCCGGACTTCAGGGTGCGGCCTTCGCCTTTTTTCAGTGTAATGGAGGGATAAGACATGGAAAAACTCCTTTCTCAATGTAGAAAAAAGCCTGATTTTTCGCAAAATCAGGCTTTTTGTATCTGCTCAGTTGATTAGTTTGCGTAGTTGTTGAAGTAGTTCTGAACCAGAACGATAGGTGTACCTTTGTCACCGCTGCCGCTGGTCAGGTCGCACAGGGAACCGATCAGGTCTGTCAGACGACGAGGTGTGGTGCCTTCGGAAACCATGTTACCTTTCAGGTCAGCGTCTTTTTCTTTGATGCGCTGACGGATAGCGTCTGCCAGTGCTTCGCCGGACAGATCAGCAAAGTCGTTGTCTGCCAGATATTTCAGTTTTACTTCGTTGGGCAGACCGTTCAGACCTTCTGTGAAACCAGCGCCAACAACGGGGTCAGCCAGTTCCCAGATCTTGCCAACGGGATCTTTGAATGCGCCGTCGCCGTAGATCATCGCTTCTACTTTTACGCCAGTGCGTGCAATGATTTCTTTCTGGATGTTTTCAGCAACTTCCTGTGCGTTTTTGGGGAACAGTTTTACGGTTTCTTCTGTAGCTTTGTTGGAGCCCAGCAGACCATACTGAGGGTTGAAGCCGCTGCCGTTTACAGGAGCGTTCAGGATTTCGTCCAGTGTCAGGACTTTTTCGCCGCCTGCTGCCAGAATACGACGTTTGGAACGTGCTCTTGTGTGGATATCACAGCACAGTACATTCTTTGTGAATTTCACGATTGCTTCGGGATGGTTTGCGAATACGATTTCTGCTTCTGCGCCTTCTTCTTTGATCAGGTCAGCATAGTATTCAACATAGTCCACGCCTGTGAAGGGGTGTTTAATATAACCGAAAATACGGCGGTAGTCTTCCAGTGTCAGCACGTCTGTGTAAGGATTTACGCCGCTGTCATCCAGCAGATCCATGTCGAAGAGGTGGTTGCCCACTTCGTCGGAAGGATAGCTCAGCATCAGCACAACTTTTTTCGCGCCTTTTGCAATACCGCGCAGGCAGATAGCGAAACGGTTTCTGCTCAGGATGGGGAATACCACACCAATGGTTTCGCCGCCCAGTTTTGCTTTTACGTCTTCTGCGATATCTGTTGTGGAAGCGTAGTTGCCGTCAGCTCTTGCAACAACTGCTTCTGTAACACAGATCACGTCTTTTTCATGAAGCTGGAAGCCGTCTTCCTGTGCTGCTGTCAGAACGGAGTCCGCAACGATTTTTACAATATCATCGCCCTGTCTGATGATAGGTGCCTTAATACCTCTGGAAATAGTACCTGCCATAATGAAATACCTCCTACTTACTTTCATATTAAAATCATTTGGGATCAAAAACAGGTAAACCTGTAATTTGGCAATAAAAAAACATCAAATTTTGCTTACAGCAATCCCCTTGACGGGATTGAATGACAAATTTGATGCATAAAGTGGGTGAATCTTGATTTTTTTCAATCACCGACAAGTTATTTTACCAAGAAGAACGAACTTTTGTCAATACGGCAATGGCGGAAAAATGGGAGAAACAAAGGATTTTGTATAGGATTTAAGATGTTTTTATAGGTTTTTTCAGGAATTTGGAAGGTTTTCTACAAAAAAACTTAATATTTATGATGTATCCTAGATGAAGATTGAAAAACGAGAAAGGGGGAGTACCCGTGATTGGTTGGATGTATCGTATGGTTTGGGAAAGTATCTGGATTTTTTCGTTTATGGTGCCGGTGCTGTGGATGTGGCAGACGGTATTCGCGGGAAAATATACTCCCAAGACCCATCGGATTGGTTTATGGCTTTTTGCCTTTTATGTGGCAGGCCTTGTGGCAGTGACGGGCGTGTTCCGGCTGCTGTTTATGAAACCGGTGTTTGCGCCGTACTTCAATTTTGCATTGTTTATTGATATTTTCGCATGTCCCATGCAGTATTTGCTGAACTTTTTCCTGTTTGTGCCCATGGGCTTTCTGGTGCCCCTGCTGTGGAAGCAGTACCGCACAGAAAACCATGTGCTGCTCTTTGGCTTCGGCACATCTTTTGCCATTGAAGTATTGCAGATGTTCTGCGGCAGAACCACAGACGTGGATGACCTGCTTATGAACACATTGGGTGCCCTCATTGGGTACTGGATGTTTCTGGCAGCGGAACGGCAGACTTCCTTCTGTCTGCTGCGCCGGAACAAAACAGCGGAGGCAGGCGTGGCAGTATCCCGCGCTTTCCATATATTAGCTTATGAAAACTGATTATGATTCCTAAAAAGAAAGAACCTGTGTTTTGATGAACACAGGTTTTTTCTTTTTAATCTAACATCCATGCCTGCCCGTCTGGGGTGGTCATGAGAACGCCAGGAAGGCGCCGCAGGACATTGCCTGTATGAAAATCCCGCACGACGATTTCGTCCCGGTAATCCGGGTCTTCATACCATGTTTCAAAATACAGCTCGTCTCTGTAACGGAACCGGAAGGATTCCCGTAAATCCATGGCATATGTTTTCTGCACGGGCCAGAGGATTTCCAAATTGTTTTCCTGTCCCTGCCGCACCAGCATCAAAGGGGAAAGCTTTAATTGTAAATTGTAGCAATCCTCTGTGATGGAACGGGGCAGTGCGGCAAGGGGGGACACAGCTTCTGTTTCTGGGTTATAGGAAAGGATGCGCAGCTGTTTTTCCGGAAAATCTGCTGCAAGAAGGATGATTTTGTTTTCATAAAACAAAGGGCGGCCAAAATACTGTCCTTTTTTGGCTGGAATGGGCTCCACCACTTTTCCGTCAGGGTGATGGATAAAGATGAGCCGTGTCCGGTCAACTTGATGGCCGTCCGTAAAAAGCTCCTCCGCCTCGTAAAGGTCACCGCCGGTGCAGTCCATGCCCCAATACCACTGGCTGCTGCCCTCCAGCAGATACAGATTATAAATGCCGTTGGTGTGAATCTGTCTGAACATACAAAAAGCCCCTTTCTTTTTGATGCCTGTCCCCGAAAAAGGCATTGGTTTTTGAAAAAAGCCTGTACTTTCAGGGTGTCGAAAAAGTCGACACCCTGTCGTCAAAGGCTCATTTCATTCAAGCCTTTGACGAATAGACAGAAGTATAAAGGCGAAGTTCCATTGGCAAATAGCCTTGAAACTTCGCCTTTTCCTCGTCGGAAGTGAATGCCGACTGCGGATCTTAGTTGGGAAACGCTTTGTTTCCCAAGCCCTTCCGCGTCCTTGCAAAAGTGTAAAATCTCATTTTTTGACAAGCTGAGCCGGCATACAGGCTTTTGTGTTGTCAAATGTCAATCTTGCGGTATTACAGCTTGTCCATGCGGATCGCTGTTTCCAGCGCGATTTCCATCATCTGTGTGAATGTGTTCTGGCGTTCTTCCGGTGTGGTTGCTTCGCCAGTGAAAGGCATATCGGAAATGGTTACCATTGCCAGAGCGCGTTTGCCCAGACGAGCCGCGTTCATGTACAGGCCTGCGGATTCCATTTCTACTGCCAGAGCGCCCATTTTTGCCCATTTGTGCAGAGCTTCTTCGTCGTCATCATAGAATGTGTCAGAAGAAAGCAGAGAGCCTACTTTCAGATCCAGACCCAGATCCTTTGCGGATTCCACTGCTGTGGAAAGCAGTGTGTAGTCTGCGGTGGGTGCGAAATTGCCGGGCAGGTTGTACTGTGCGGCAAAGTTGGAATTGGTGTGGGAGGACATGCCTGCCACAATGTCACGCAGCTGCAGTTTGTCGCTGATGGCGCCGGCAGAGCCGATGCGGATGATATTTTCCACGCCAAAGAAGCTGTAAAGTTCATAGCTGTAAATGCCGATGGAGGGAATGCCCATGCCGCTTGCCATTACGGATACGGGTACGCCTTTGTATGTGCCAGTGTAGCCCTGAACACCGCGTACATCGTTTACAAGTACAGGGTTTTCCAGGAATGTTTCCGCAATGAATTTAGAGCGCAGGGGATCGCCGGGCATCAGCACGGTTTTTGCGAATGCGCCTTTTTCGGCTGCAATATGAGCAGTTGCCATAGGTATCGCCGTCCTTTCTGTTTTTCATAATTATTTTTTCTGCCTATTTATCATAACAGTTTTTGGCGCAGATGAAAAGTAAAATGGTATGAAAAAAACATGTCTGTCAAAAAAACAATGGAAAAATAGGAAAAAACAGGAGAAAACATCCTTTTTTAGGAGAAAGGCTTGACTTTGTATGTGGGATATGGTATGAATGATGTAGATGATGTCTGCTAAGCTGGCGGACAGATAATAAAACAGATAGAGGTGCGGAAACCATCAGTAACCCTTTGGAAGAAATGCTGGACGGCAGAAGGGGCGAAAGGGGAATCCGCCGAAGCTTGGGAGCAGGTCCGATGGCTCCGGGCTGGGACGCAGCAGAATATGCGGCGGACTGTCACTTTTGTGGAGCGCTATCAAAAAAGTATACCCCCTTTTTGGGGTGTGCTGTTCCTGCGAAAAAAAGCGGAGCCTGTGCGTGTGCCACGGGCTTTTTTTATTGCCTCCGCAAGCTGTTTTTCAGCCTTTGTGAATACACCAGTGTGAATACACCGGTGTGAACACACAAGGGGCGCAATCATAAATGTAATGTTTTTGAGAGGAGTAAAGGGGTATGTTTCAAAAAAGATCCAATTGGCTGAAAACCTTCTTGGTTTGCTCAGCTGTTCTGCTGCTCTTTACCGTGACTGCATTCGGCGCGGAAGAAGAAGCTGTGGAAATCACAAGCAACATGTACGCAACCTTCTGGTCTCTGGTACCTCCACTGGTTGCAATCATTCTGGCACTGATCACAAAGGAAGTTTTTTCCTCCCTGTTTGTAGGTATCGTGACTGGTGCACTGTTCTACACTAACTTTAATATCAAAGAAGCTTTCATCGTTATGGTCACAAATAAGACCAGCGGCGGTCTGCTCTCCAACGTGGCAGACAGCTATAACGGCGGTATCCTGATCTTCCTGGTTGTACTGGGTGTTCTGGTTGCCCTCATGAACAAAGCCGGCGGTTCTGCCGCTTACGGCAAATGGGCTTCTTCCGTTATCAAAACAAGAAAAGGCGCTCTGCTTTCCACATTCCTGCTGGGCGTTCTGGTATTCGTAGACGACTACTTCAACTGTCTGACAGTGGGCAGCGTTATGCGTCCTGTAACAGACACACACAATGTTTCCCGTGCGAAACTGGCTTATATCATCGACGCAACAGCAGCGCCTGTCTGCATCATCGCACCCATTTCTTCCTGGGCAGCAGCCGTATCCGGCGTTGTAGAAGGCTATAACGGTCTGGAACTGTTCATCCGTGCCATTCCTTATAACTTCTATGCACTGTTGACCATCGTCACCATGATCACACTGACACTGCTGAACTTTGACTTTGGTCCTATGTACACACACGAACATAACGCACAGGTGAGAAACGACCTGTTCACAACAGACGCAAGACCTTTTGAAAATGCGGCTGATACACAGGTAACTGGCAAAGGCGGCGTAATTGACCTGGTACTGCCTGTTATCATGCTGATCATCTGCTGTGTCATCGGTATGATCTATACCGGCGGCTTCTTCGACGGCGTACCTTTCGTAGACGCTTTTGCAGGCTGTGACGCTTCCATCGCTCTGGCACTTGGCTCCATCGCAGCACTGATCCTCACATTCATTATGTACATCCCTCGTCGTGTGCTGAAATTCCATGAATTTATGGAATGTCTGCCCGAAGGTTTCCGTGCAATGGTACCTGCGATCCTGATTCTGACATTCGCTTGGACACTGTCCGGCATCACAGGTCTGCTGGGTGCTGACGTATTCGTTGCAGGTATTCTGCAAAACAGCACAGGCGTGCTGAACGTGATGCTGCCTGTTATCGTATTCCTGATCGCTGTATTCTTGGCGTTCTCCACAGGTACATCTTGGGGTACATTCGGTATTCTGCTGCCCATCGTTGTTCCTATTCTGGACCCTACCAGCGAACTGATGGTTATCACCGTAGCGGCTACATTGGCTGGTGCTGTTGCTGGCGACCACTGCTCTCCTATTTCCGACACCACCATCATGGCGTCCACAGGTGCACAGTGTGACCACATCAACCACGTTTCCACACAGCTGCCTTACGCAATCATGGTAGCGGCTGTTTCCGCAGTGAACTATGTGCTGACAGCCATCATCCAGAACTGGATCATTAACCTGCCTATTGCAATCGTATCTATGATTGTTGTGATCTTCGTTGCAAGAAAGATTTATAAACCTAAGACAATGTAAAATTTTAGATAGAATGTTTGTCAAAAACCGGCTTTCTGGAAACAGAAAGCCGGTTTTGTTTTGCAGAAAATATCAACAAAAGCCGGAACCCCTGCAAAGGATTTCGGCTTTTGTATGTTTGCCAAGATTTTATTGTCATAAAGTTTGGGCAAAGAGGATTTCCATGGCTTTTTCCAGCTCATCTTCCTGTACCTGCCAGTGGAAATGGATATCCACCAGACGATTGCCTTTCTGCGCCAGATAATAAGGACGGGCGCCTTCGCCATCGTAAAACTGCCATGCTCTGTCGATACCGGAAATGGCAATGGGTTTCCAGCTTTCCGCATCGGCATACTCAGGCAGGATGGGACGCTGATAAGAACGGATGGAAGGCTCTATGAGAAAATCATAGGATACTTCCAGTACCTCGTAGGAAAATTCCGGTGCCTCCGGTGAACCTCCCGGGGTGTATTGGCTACAGGTCTATCCTTTTTGCCAGAAAAGAGGATTCTTTCTCGCAGGATGTGGAATAGATGGCATCCTTCGGTACTTCCGTCAGGTCTGCCGTGGTCAGCGGCAGTGTGTCCTTTTCCAGAATGGTGGTGTAGGTAGTGCCGTCAGAAAGGGTGGTGGTGTAGGTTTCCTTGCCTTCCGTAGATTCTCTGTGGTTTATGAGATATTGGAAGGAAACTGCTGTGGTGAACACAGGCAGGGTACAGGCAAGGGCAATGAGTATGCCTCTATGGACATTTCTGGATACTTTCTTTTTCCGCAGGAGGAAAGACGCCAGCGAAACCATGGCAAAATAGATGATCATCATCAGGAGTACGCCCAGAAATACTTTGTCGAAGCCCTGTGCGCTCATGCTGAGAAAGATTCCCCAAAAGAGGAAGATAACAAGCCAGAAGTAAAGCTTTTTCATGATTCTGAGTCCTTTTCCCACAGGCAGACAGCATCCGCCGGCTTCTACAGCGGCAAGGGATTTTTTACGCCAGCGTAAGTAAGCCAGACACCCAGAGAGTGTATAAACGCCCAGCGAAAGAAACAGCAGGAGCAAAAACCATTGGGTAAAGTCTGTCAGGTATCGGGGCAAATCTTTTTGCAGGCTGGAAACGCACTGGGAAATCTGTATTGCAATAATCAAAAATAGCGCTGCCATACCGGGCAGATAGTTTTTCCGCATGGCGCGGTGGGTGGTTTCCAGCCGCAGGGCTTCATCTGTTTCCAAAGGGATGGGATTTTCTTCCGTGGTATAGAAAATCTGCATCTGCTGCCATTGGGTCACATAATGCCAGCCGGCTTCTTGGCAGTAGGCAATGAAGTCCTCCTGTGCCTCCGAAGGCTCTGTGTCAAAGGCAGAAACATTAGGAAAAAAAGTGATGCCGTAGGTGCGTTTTTCCGGCTCAATGGCAGTATATTTCCAGAAATAGCGTCCCACAGAGGAAAGCCCCCAGCCCTCCTCTGCCATTTGGGACAGATGGGCAGCAATGTTGTCCGTATCGTAAAAAGCGAAACTTTCCAGTCGGTATTTGTGTTTCATGTCAAAGCCCTCCTTTATAGCGGTGGTAATCCGCCGTCAGCAGTAACAGACGTTGATACTCCTTTTCCAGCATATCCAGTCCCCTTTGGGTGATTTGATAGCAGCGTTTTCGTCCCTCCACACGGGTTTCGGCGATGATGCCGGCTTTCTGGAACTGCTCCAGTAGGTTGTAAAGGGTGCCGGGGCCAATGGTGACGCGTCCCGCTGTCATGGCAGCCACTTTTTCCATGATGTCCATGCCGTAGCACTCCTCCTGCAAACAAAGAAGGACGTAAAACATCTGCTCCGTCAGGGTTTGGAACTTTTCTCTTGCCATGTCCATCACCTCCTATAGTCGATTATCGATAATTCTTGATTTGATGGTATCATCGAATATCGATAATGTCAACGTCATTTGATTTTTGTAAGAAAAATGAAAAAATCCCCTTTTCCGAAGAAAAGGGGAAGATGTTACAGGAAAAACGCCGCCACCAACAGTGGAATGGCAAAAAGGATATTCATAATGGTAAAGTGTTTCATATATTTGCCTTTGGCTTTTTCCTCTGCCTGCACAAAGAATTTGTAGGAAATCAGGCTTGCCATGGAGGCAATGAGAGTGCCCAGACCGCCGATGTTCACGCCGAAAAGCAGTTCTTTCCAGTGGTCTGTGAAGCCGGAAAGGAGCACCGCCGCCGGCACATTACTGATAATCTGGGAGCAGAGGAAGGAAACCAACATTTCCCGTCCTGCCAGTATGGAAGCAATGGCGTCCCGCATGGCTGGAATACGCCCCATGTTCCCGATGAACACGAAAAAGAAGATAAATGTGATGAGCAGGCTGTAATCCACTTTCCCCAGCACATCCCGTTCAAAAAATACGAACCATACCAAAGAAATCACCAGCACTGTCCAGTAAGGCATCACATGGAATACGGTCATAAGACAGGCGGCAAAGAGCATCAGCAGCGCAGAGAGGGTCACTTTTTCCCGCATGGAAAAGGTTTCGCTCTGTATGGCAGGGAGCATCTGACCGGAAAGGGGCACATCCTTTGTCAGCATACAGCACAGCACCAAAAGGAACAGGGAAAGCAGCGTCAAAGGCAGCATGGTCAATAGGAAATCCCCTGGAGACATGCCGGAAACTGTATACAGATACAGGTTCTGAGGGTTGCCGATGGGTGTCAGCATACTGCCTAAGTTAGCAGCAATGGTCTGCAATACCAGTATGGGAATCATTTCCTCTTTCAGGTCTGCCATTTGCAGCAGCAGTATGGTAAAAGGAACGAATGTGATGAGGGCAACGTCATTGGTGACCACCATGGCGAAGAAAAAGCACAGCATCACCAGCAGCAGTGTCAGCTGTCTCAGACCCTTTGCCCAGTGGAGCAGGGTATTGGCAATGGCTTTGAATATGCCCAACGCCTGTAAGCCGCCCATGACGGACATGAGGCAGAACAGCAGCACCAAGACCTGCCAGTTGATGTAGCCCATATATTCCCCATCCGGCGGTATCCACGCCATGGAAATGACTGCCAAAAGCCCAGCCACACAGAGAATGGTTTCTTTTTTGAAAAAAGCAATGAGTTTTGCGCCCATGATTGGTTCCTTTCTATGCAGTGATTTATTGTTCAACGGTTACACATTATACCCCCAAGAAAGGGCAAAAGCAAGCAAAAACCCTGATTTTTCCGGCGAGAAGCCTTTTTTGGTTGCATGGGGAGAGGTTTTTGCGTACAATAAGAACGAAAAAGATTTTGCAGAAAGGAGAAGCGCCATGGAACTGAATGAAATCATTGCGGAAAACCTGAAACGGCTGCGGACAGAACGGGGGCTTTCTTTAGGCAGGCTGGCAGAATTGTCCGGTGTCAGCAAGGTCATGCTTTCCCAGGTGGAAAAAGGCGAATCCAGCCCCACCATCAACACCTTATGGAAGATTGCCACCGGCTTACAGGTGCCCTATACCCAGCTCATCGACATGCAGGCTACTAAGCCTTTTTTTGTGCCAAAAGCAGAGAGCGCATTGGTGGACGACGGCAAGGGCTACCGTGTGTATCATTACAACAGAGCGGAAGGCAGTCGGGATTTTGAGTTTTTCAACAGCGAACTGGACACAGGCGCTTCTTTTACTTCAGAAGGACACGGCACCCATACCCGGGAATCTGTGCTGGTGACGGCAGGGGAGCTGGTGCTGGTGTTGGAAACAGTGGAATATGTCATGGCAGAAGGGGATTTTATACAGTTCGATTCCTCCCGTCCCCATACTTACATCAATCGGGGAGATGTTATGACTGTATTTACCAATATTGTTTATTACGAAGGATAAGGGAGGAAAAATATGTTTTGGGTCGGATGTCATTTATCGGCGTCAAAGGGGTATCTTGCCATGGGGAAAATGGCAGAGAAAATCGGCGCCAATACTTTTCAGTTTTTCACCAGAAACCCCAGAGGGGGCAGCGTGAAAGCATTGGATTTAGAAGATATTGCCGCTTACCGCGCTTTTGCGGCTCAAAAAGGCTTTGGAAAAATTCTGGCACATGCGCCATATACTATGAATGCCTGTGCCGCTGATGAAGGTCTGCGGGAATTTGCCGCAAACGTCATGGCAGAGGATTTGGATAGATTGTCCCATCTGCCGGAAGCTATGTATAACTTCCATCCTGGCAGCCATGTAAAACAGGGTGCAGATGTGGGCATCGAAAAAATCGCTGACCTGCTGAACCATGTGCTGAAGCCGGAAACAAAGACGGAAGTGCTGTTGGAAACCATGGCAGGCAAAGGCACAGAAGTAGGCAGAAATTTTGAGGAGCTTCGCGCCATTATGGATAAAGTGGAACTGGAAGAAAAATTAGGGGTTTGCATGGACACCTGTCATGTTTTCGACGGAGGATATGACATTGTGGAACATCTGGATGATGTGCTGGCGGAATTTGACCGCATCATCGGGCTGGAACGGCTGAAAGCCATCCACCTGAACGACAGCAAAAACCCCATGGGCAGCCATAAGGACAGACATGCTTGTCTGGATGAAGGTCAAATCGGCATGGCGGCACTGAGCCGTATCATCAACCATCCTAAGCTGAAACATCTGCCCTTTTTGCTGGAAACACCCAATGAATTGGACGGCTATGCCAGAGAAATCGCTTGGCTCAGGGAAGTAAGAGAGGGAGAATAATATGCATATAGAAGAAATGGATATGGAAGTGGAATGGAACGAGGAAATGGAGCGCATCTGGTTTTACCAGACAAAAGTCGGTGAAATCGGCATTGGGGAGAAATTCGGCGCCATTGTTCGGGTCACCTTCGGCAGAGATATGGGCGGTCTGCCGGAACAGTTTGACATGACAGAAACCCCTCTGCTGAAACTGGCAGCGGTGGAAATTCAGGAATATCTGGATGGGAAACGGAAAACCTTCGATTTGCCTTTGGCACCGGAAGGGACACCTTTCCAGAAACAGGTGTGGCAGGCACTGAAAAAAATCCCTTATGGTGAGACAGCCACCTATGGGGAAATCGCCGCCGCTGTGGGCATCCCCAAAGGGGCAAGAGCCATCGGCCGTGCCAATCATGAAAATCCCATTGCCATCCTCATTCCCTGCCATCGTGTGGTAGGGGCGGACGGACGCCTTACAGGCTATGCCGCAGGCGTTGAAATCAAAAAAGCCCTGCTGACCATTGAGCAGGGAGAACAACTGAAAATTCGGGAATAAACTGTAGCAAAACGAAGGTTTACATTTTTCAAGAACGCGGAAGGGTTTGGGGAACAATGGGTCAACACGTTTGCTTCGCAAACGCCAGCTTTAAGGCTGGCCGCACCTCTTGCGGTGTGGAGTTCCCCAACTGGAATCCCAAAGGGAAAAGCCCAAGTTTCAAAGCTTTTAGCTGATGGAACTTGGGCTTTATACTTCTGTCTATTCGTCAAAGCCTTGAATGAAATGAGGCTTTGACGACAGGGTGTCGAATTTTCGACACCCTGATACCCTTGCCGTGAGCAGCGGCAGGGGGTTTTTGTTTGTTAGGATACGCTGTGAACCAGACGGGGCACCAGTCCAGCCATGACACGGATGACCACGATTTCCACAGCACCCAGAATCAGGCACTGGAACACACGGGTTGCCATCAGCGGCAGGAAAGGAGAGCCAAATAATACGCTAATCCATAAGGTGTTCAGCAGCAGAGAACCAACGATTTCTGTCACCAGCACTGCCCCAAGGATGCGAGGCATGGTCTGTTTTTTGGATAGGAACAGACCGTAAGTCAGACCGACTATAGCCGCTGTGAAAGTGAAACCGGGGAAGTACGCCGCAATGGGGAACAGGGTCGCACCCAGAAAGTCACCCAATGCGCCTACCAAAGCTGCCTGCCAAGGGCCAAGATACAGTGCCGCAAATACCACGGGAACAAAGGCAAAGCCGATTTTGATGTTCCATGCGGCAATGGATAAGAAACGGGACAAAATGATGTTCAGTGCCACCAGCATGGCAATGATGACCAGCTGCTTGGTGGTGAATTTTTTGTTTTCGGACATAAGAAACCTCCTTGTTATCTCCAAATCAAACAACATGCAAAACAGCAGTTTTCCGAAGAAAACCGCGAAAACCATTCCCATGTGAAACAAAAAACACGAAATCTCCAACAAAACCGGGGAAATTTCGTGTCTGTGTGCCAGATGGGACGCCTCTATGCAAATACCCCCGTTTCTAGCGGGGTAGGCTGTGATAACAAAGAGTGCTCATGTCTTTATTATGAAACAGCGGGATGCGGATTTTGTATCGCAAGAAACCTCTTTTCGTTCCCGTGACAACTCCCCGTTCACAGGACACTTAACGCACAAAGTCCTACTCTGTATTTGCCGCAGAAGATTTGTCTCCTGCGGCTTCATTGTAGCATGGCTTTTGTCAGAAGTAAAGCATTATTCGCTTTTTTCCGCCAAGGCAAAGGCTGTCAGCAGATTTTGTTTGGAAGCAAAGGAGCCTGCCAGTGTCACCTGCCCCATATCCAGAGAATTGTCCCCTGTCAGCACGTGGAAAATGCGGTCTGTTTCCAGAAAACCGCCGTTGCCAAAGTAGAAGCAAATGATGGGGGTGTCTTTGGGGATTTTGTTAAAATCGGCTTCTTCATAAGCGCGAATGACTTTTGTGGGGTCTGCGCCGAGAGTCTGTTTGATGAAGGACAGCTCGATGTCCAGATGCAAAAATTCCTGAGAAGCGTAATACATGGCTGTGATGAATTCTGTCAGGTCATGTTCGCTGTCAAAGGGGAGCGCCTGAGGATAATCGGGAACCCCTGTCAGTCCGCAGACGAACCAAGGTGTGGAAGCGGCTGCGAAAGAAATGTTGTAAGGCCGTTTGTGGATGACCGTTTCGTCATCAATGGCAAACACCAGTGTGTTGCCGGTGGTGCTGCCAACAAGGGGCAGTTTTCTTTTTTTCAGATTTGCTTTCAGTGTATCGGATGCGCCAAACAGGCGGATGCCGTCAGAATGGAAACCCAGCATGGGAAAAAACCTCCTTCGGTGGTGTATATTTCAGTTGATTTTCTTCATTTTAATACAGTACGGAGAAAAAAGAAAGGATTTTTCCAGTGCGATTCATGCAAAAGGGAAAGCTTAGACTGTGGCGGAAGGGCTTGGGGAACAAAGCGTGCCCCAACTGGAATCCGCAGGCGGAATTGATTTCCGGCGAGGAAAAACCGAAGTTTCAAGGCTTTTAGCTGATGGATACTCTGCACCCCGAAGAAAACGGGGACGCCGCAGGCGGCTTTGCAAAGCAAAGTGCTTGACCCAAGGGTTTTATACCTCTGTCTATTCGTCAAAGGCTTGAATGGAATGAGCCTTTGACGACAGGGTGTCGAAAAGTCGACACCCTGCGCAATCCATACCAAAGTCATAGCTTCTGTCGGTTTTCAGGGAAAATCGTTGACATAGCAACGATTCAGTTGGTATAATTTACTTTGGCTTTGCAGGTAAAATTCGGCAAAAAGGGTGTTGCCGAATCATTGATAAATACAGGAGGATAGGAATATGCTGGAATTAAAGAACATCTCTTTTTCCGCAGATGGAAAACAGATTCTGAAAAATATCAATCTGGTTATTGACGACGCAAAATTCGTTGTCATCACCGGACCCAACGGCGGCGGTAAGTCCACATTGGCAAAGGTCATCGCCGGCATCATCACACCTGACAGCGGACAGATTCTGCTGGACGGTCAGGACATCACAGACTGGTCTATTACAGACCGCGCAAGAGCAGGCGTCAGCTTCGCTTTTCAGCAGCCCGTGCGCTTCAAAGGCGTAACTGTGAAAGACCTGATTACACTGGCAAGCGGCAAGGATATTTCTACAGCGGCGGCTTGTGATTATCTGGCACAGGTAGGTCTGTGCGCAAAAGACTATATTGACCGTGAAGTCAATGCAAGTTTGTCCGGCGGCGAACTGAAACGTATCGAAATCGCCACCGTTATGGCAAGAAAAACAAAACTGACACTTTTCGACGAACCCGAAGCGGGCATTGACCTGTGGAGCTTCAAAAACCTCATCGACGTATTCGAAAAAATGCACGATGAAATCCAGGCTTCCATTATGATCATTTCCCATCAGGAACGTATTTTGAACATTGCTGACCAGGTGGTTGTCATCTCCAACGGTGAAATCGCTCAGATCGGCACAAAAGAAGAAGTTCTGCCCGGTCTTTTTGGCATTGACCCCGGATGCAGATATTTTCAGGGAGGGAACGAATAATGTTTGACGACGTAATCAAAAAACTGCTGTCTGAAGTGGCAGACCTGACAGAAGTACCTTTGAACGGTGCTTTCAATATCCGTAACAACGGTCACAGCGAAGGCAGAAATTCCACAGAAAACATTCAGATCGTACCCAAGGAAAACAACTCCGGTATTGATATTTACATCAAACCCGGTACAAAAGACGAAAATGTCCATATTCCTGCCCTGATCACAGAAGCAGGCGTACACGATCTGGTATATAACGATTTCCATATCGGCGAAGGGGCAGATGTAACCATCGTGGCTGGCTGCGGTATCCATAACTGCGGCAATGAGGAATCTCTCCACGAAGGTATCCACCGTTTCTTCGTAGGCAAAAACGCCAAAGTAAAATATATCGAAAAACACATCGGTGAAGGCGACGGCAACGGAAAGCGCATCATTAACCCTCAGACACATATCGAAGGGGATGAAAACAGCTATCTGGAAATGGATACTGTACAGCTCAAAGGCGTAGACTCCACAAAACGTATTTCCAGCGCGAAACTGGCAGCTGGCGCAACTGTTGTCATCAAAGAAAAAATCATGACTCATGGCGATCAGTATGCGGAAACATCTTTTGATGTGATTCTGGAAGGGGACGGCAGTTCCGCAAAACTCATTTCCCGTTCCGTTGCAAGGGATAAATCCCGTCAGCTGTTCCGTTCCAAAATCGTGGGCAACGCGGACTGCTACGGTCATTCCGAATGTGATGCCATCATCATGGATGATGGCGTGGTAGCGGCAGAACCCGAAATTCTGGCAAACAACGTGGATGCTACACTGATCCACGAAGCAGCCATTGGCAAAATCGCAGGGGATCAGCTCATGAAGCTGATGACATTGGGGCTGACAGAAAAAGAAGCGGAAGCACAGATCATCAACGGCTTCCTGAAATAAGGAGCTGAAACAGATTGAAAAAAGAAATTCTCAGTTGGGTCAAGACCATCATCCTTGCAGTGCTGCTGGCCTTTGTGGTGGATACGGTGTTTATCGTCAATGCCACAGTGCCTACAGGCTCTATGGAAAATACCATCATGACAGGAGACAGAATCCTTGCCCTGCGCACCAGCTACTGGTTCTCCGATCCGGAACGAGGAGATGTGGTGGTTTTTGAGGACCCCGACGATCCCACAGGCGAGACCTTATATGTAAAACGCATCATTGGCATTGGCGGCGATACCGTGGAAGTCAAAGACGGTGAGGTGCTGGTCAATGGTCAGGTACAGGAGGAACCTTATATCAAAGAAATCACAGAAGGGGATTTTGGGCCTTATCATGTGCCGGAAGGCTGTTACTTTATGATGGGGGACAATCGGAATAAATCTCTGGATGCAAGGTTCTGGCAGAATACTTATGTAGAAAAAGATGCTATTTTGGGCAAAGTTGTCCTGCGGTATTACAAAGGATTCAAAATCATTGATTGATTTGGAAGAGGATAGAAATCGAAATGAGAAAAGAAATACTTGGCTGGATAGAAACAATTGTCGCGGCGGTTTTGCTGGCATTTTTGATAAATCAATTTTTGCTGGTGAACGTATATGTGCCAACAGGCTCTATGGAAAATACGATTATGGCAGGAGACAGAACCCTTGCCTTACGTACCAGCTATTGGTTTTCTGATCCCCAGCGGGGCGATGTGGTGGTTTTTGAAGCCCCAGATGATCCGGATACCCTGTATGTCAAGCGTGTCATCGGCGTTGGCGGCGACACCGTGGAAGTACAGAACGGTGATGTGCTGGTCAATGGACAGGTGCAGGACGAACCTTATATCAAGGAAATCACAGAAGGAGATTTTGGACCTTATCATGTGCCGGAAGGCTGTTATTTCATGATGGGAGATAACCGAAACGATTCTCTGGATGCAAGGTTCTGGCAGAATACTTATGTAGAAAAAGATGCTATTTTGGGCAAAGTTGTCCTGCGGTATTACAAAGGATTCAAAATCATAGATTAAAAAGGGCGGCTTTAGGGGCATCTTCATAAGAAAACATAGAAAGCTGAAATCCTTATGATTTACATAGGATTCCAGCTTTCTTTTTTAAGATTTTATTTGATAAGTTTTCTTCTGAAGATAGCCGTCGCACTTCCCCTTAAGAAGTCAAAGAAAAGGAAAACCGATGTTTTCTTAAGGGGAAGTTTGCTTGAGCCGCCCTTTTGGCTTGTTGAAAAAGCTGGAATATGATACACTGAAAACAGAGAACACCTAAAAGGAGATGAAGCGACATGAAATGTCCTTTTTGTAATCTGGAAATGATGGAAGGCTATTTGAAAGCCGGACGGTATGTACAGTTTCAGGAAATGGAAAACGGCAGAAAAGGTCAGGAATATCTGGTGGCAAAGAGCTTCATGGGCGATGCCAAAATGGAAGGGTATCTGTGCCCCAGCTGCCGGAAAGTGATTCTGGATATCCCTCTGGTGGAAGAACCCCCAAGAAGATAAAGAGAAAAAAGAAAAAGCCCTGTCAAAAGCAACTTCCCCTTAAGAAAACATTGATTTTCCTTTTCCTTGATTTCTTAAGGGGAATTGCGACGGCTGTCTTCATAAGAAAACATAACAAATAAAATCTTCATAAAATAAGAAAGCCAAAATCCTTTGTAATCATAAGGATTTTGGCTTTCTTTGTTTTCTTATGAAGATGCCCCTAAAGACAGGGCATTTTTATATACGGAGCATTGTTTAATGTTCTTTTGTTCCAGCCAAAAGCAGCAGGCCGTTTGCCCCAATCAAAATGATTGTGTAGACAATGAGCATGGGGAACATGTATGGCACTACATCCAGCAGTGCAGACCAGTCCTCTGCCTTTACCCAAGAAACCACCATGGCATATTCGGAAAGAAGCGTCAGGGCAGTGAAGCCGAAAGCCCCAAATGCCATGGCTTTTGCTATGGACTTGCCAGAAAAAGCCGTATAACCATGGAGTACCGTAAGAATAACGCTTGCGATGCCGCAGAAAATCCACATAAATATGACCTCCTTTGGAAAACTGCCTGTTTTTTTCAGTATACCATGGCAAAAAGGGGCGTCAATGAAAGGGCTGGATGTGACGGAATTTCGTAAGAAATAAAAAACAGCAGGAATTTCTCTTTGGATGAAAAAACTGCTGTTTGTATTATGGATTATCCTCTTACTTTTGCCAGAATATCCCGATATGCCTGCACCAGCACAGAAGCATCCAGACTATAGGCCATAGCATCAAAGCCCTGCTGGAAACCAGCGGCAATGGCATGGGCATTCATGGTGAAGTAGATGCAGAATTTACCGTTGTCGTGGCAGGCTTTCAGAATGCGTTTCAGAGCCGCCTGAAAATCGGGGTGGTCAAACTGTCCGGGAATCCCCATGGAAATGGACAGGTCAAAAGGCCCGATGAAAATACCGTCTACCCCTTCCATGGCAGTGACGGTTTCGATATTTTCCAGACATCCTACAGTTTCACACTGGGGAATGAGCAGCGTTTCCGCGTTGTTTACTGCCATATTCACAGGGATGCTTTCGGTGGCAGGATATGCGAAGCCCCAACCGTCTTTTCTGGAAGGGCAGAAGCCGCGTTTGCCAACAGGGGCGTATTTTGCGTAGTTCACCAGCTCCTGTACCTGTTCTACTGTGTGTACGTCAGGAACGATGAGACCCTGCGCGCCAATGTCCAGCAGCTTCAGTACCGCAGGACGGCTGATTTCCCGTACCCTTGCCAGAGGGGTCACGCCGCCCAGCAGTGCGCCGCGAACAAAATCTGTTGTGCTTTCTGCCTCAAAGGGGCCGTGTTCGTTGTCGATGATGATGAAGTCCAGTCCGGTCTGTCCCAGAGCTTCTGCTACATTTGCGCTGCCCAGTTCAAAAAATGTACCGATGGGCTGCTGATGGTTCTTTAGTTTCTCTTTCAATTGATTTTTCATAAGTATCACCTTTCCAATATGGGACGCACCCAGCAGCCGTCACCCTCTGCAATCATCAGGGGCAGGCAGTACAGGCGGTATGTGCCGGCTGGTACGTCTTTCAGTTTTAAGTTTTCCAATATGGGGATATTGCGCCTCAGCAGTGCTTTGTGTATGGGGAAATCCCCGTCCCCTTCAGGGCTTTCATAATCCACACCCAAGAGGGCAATCTTCCGCTCCGCCAGATATTTGCCTGCTTCCGCTGTCAGATAAACAGGGTTCGGCAGGGGATGGATGCCGTCAAAGGCTTCGTTGTCTGTGCGGAAAAGCACCCGGTCACCGGGCTGGATGTCCAAGGGTGTCAGCATATCCTTGGTGATTTCTGCCGCATCCGGCAAGTAAAAAACCTTGCATGTGCCGCAGAGCTGTTCCAAGGGAAAGGCAGCCGCGTCTATGCCTTCAGGGAAGAAATGTCTGGGAAAGTCTATATGGGTTCCCAGATGGCTCCCCAAGTGGAGCAAAGACAGGGTGCAGTCATGGCCCTTTGCCCCATCCAGCAGCACTTCCCGACAAAAAGGCGGATCACCGGGATAGACCATGGCCTCAGGAGAAAGGGGGAAGGAAATGTCATAAATCATACACTGCCTCCTTTTATTGTATCACATTTTCATCCGTTGCGGCGAGGATAGGGCTTTTTTTCGTCGGTGAGCCCTGCCAGATAATCCATGCTGGTGTCCAGCGCCAACGCCAGTTTTTTCAGCTGTTCAAAGGTATAGTACCGTTTGCCTGTTTCCAGTTTGGAGTAGTCGCTCTGGTCAATGCCTGTGAGCATCTGCATTTTGATCTGGGTGAATCCCCGTTCTTTCCGTAATTCTCGTAATCTGTTCATAAACATCACCAATTTTATTATGGCAAACTGACCTATTGACATTAGGGTGTATCTGACCTAAAATAAGACAAAAGGCGGTGGAAATATGGATAAATTGGTGGAAAGCCTGCGGATTTTGCTGGAAAATGAACGGGATGGCGTGCTGCATGTGGATGGGGAACGTCTGCGGCAGGCGAAATATGCAGGAAGTGTGGAGGCATTGCGGAAAATATTGGACGAGGATGGATGGAGTGCAGAGAAAAAGATGGATGCTGTACGAAAACTGCTGGAGGAGGAGTTGGAAAAATGAAAATATGCCCAACGCCTCTTTTTTTTATGGGATTTTTGGGGTATAATACAAGAGAATATACAGAAAAATTTCCGAAACATAACAAGTGAGGATATCAAAGGAGGCATTTTTTATGCAGGTAACAAAAGATATGACAATCGGCGAACTGCTGATGATGGACAGAGGCGCAGGCATGGTACTGATGCAGAACGGCATGCATTGTGTAGGCTGCCCTTCCGCTGCTGGTGAAACACTGGAAGAAGCAAGCATGGTACACGGCATGGATATCGACAAACTGCTGAGCGACATCAACGCTTATCTGGCAAGCAAATAAGACATAAAAAAAGAGGCTGGTGCCTCTTTTTTTATGTCTTGATAAAAGGATAGAAGTAAAAAGAGCTGGTCAAGCACTTTGCTTCGCAAAGCCGCCTACGGCGTCCCTGTTTCTTTTCAGGGTGCAGGGGTCAAGCACTTTGCTTCGCAAAGCCGCCTGCGGCGTCCCTGTTTCTCTTCAGGGTGCAGTGGTCAAGCACTTTGCTTCGCAAAGCCGCCTGCGGCGTCCCTGTTTCTCTTCAGGGTGCAGTGGTCAAGCACTTTGCTTCGCAAAGCCGCCTACGGCGTCCCTGTTTCTTTTCAGGGTGCAGGGGTCAAGCACTTTGCTTCGCAAAGCCGCCTGCGGCGTCCCTGTTTCTCTTCAGGGTGCAGAGTATCCATCGGCAGAAGCCTTGAAACTTGCTCTTTTTTCCTCGTCGGAAGTAAATTCCGCCTGCGGATTCCATAAGAATCCTATGGGTTCTTTTTTTATGTCTTAATTTTCCTGAGCCTGTTCAAAAAGGCTCTTTTTTTATGCGTGGAGTCCTTCCCATTCTTCATAAAGCCCTTCCAGTTTTTCTTCCAGTTTTGTTTTTTCCTCGAAGATTTCCTGGGCTTTGGCGTAGTCAGAGCTTGCCGCCGCCATATCCTCATCGGCTTTGGCAATGGCTGCTTCTGTTTCTTCAATGGCTTTTTCCACTTTGGCAATTTTCGCCGCCAGTTTCCGTTCTGCCGCCTGCTGTTCTTTCTGTTTTAGCCAATCACTCTTGGTGTCGGTCATAGTCTGGACAGGTGCGGATGCCGCCGCTTTGGTGGGCTGTTCCGCCGCAAGAAGGGCTTCTTTTCTTGCCCGTTCCGCTTTTTTCTCCATGTAATAATCGTAATTGCCCTCATACCGCGTGATGCCTTCGGGAGAAAGCTCCAGTATAATCTGGGCAGTTTTATTGATGAAATAACGGTCGTGGGAAATGTATACCACGGTGCCTTCATAGCGGTTCAAAGCGTCCTCCAGCACTTCCTTGGAGAACATATCCAGATGGTTGGTAGGTTCGTCCAGCATCAGCAGATTTGCTTTAGAAAGCATGATTTTTGCCAGAGAAACACGACCTTTTTCGCCGCCGCTGAGGGAAGAAACCTGTTTGAACACATCATCCTCTGTAAAGACGAAGGCCGCCAGCATATTGCGGATTTCTCCTGCGGTCAAAGTGGGGTAAGTATCGGAAATTTCATCGAAAATGGTTTTGCTGCTGTCCAGCTTCTGCTGTTCCTGATCGTAGTAGCCCACATGCACATTGGTGCCGAACCGCATAAGGCCGCTGTCGGAGGGCACTTCTCCCAGAAGCATTTTAAACAGTGTGGATTTGCCCACGCCGTTGGGGCCAATGATGGCAACATTTTCTCCACGCTTGATGTCCAGATTCACATGGCGGAAGATACGCTGTCCCCCGTAGGACTTGGACAGTTCTTCCGCATGGAGCACGTCACTGCCGCTGATGATGCGAGGAGTCAGTGTCAGGCGCATGTGGGAAGGCAGGCTGTCGGGGCGGTCGATGCGCTCAATTTTTTCCAGCTGTTTTTCCCGGCTTTCGGCACGCTTGATGGATTTTTCCCGATTGAAAGCCTTCAGTGTGCGGATGACTTCCTCCTGACGTTTCAGCTCTTTCTGCTGGTTTTCGTAAGCCTTCTGCTGGATGTCCCGATTGATGGCTTTCTGGTTCATGTATGCGGTATAGTTGCCGTTATATACTGTAGATTTCCGGTTTTCAATTTCCACTACCTTGGTGACGATTTTATCCAAGAAATAACGGTCATGGGAAATGATGAGCACAGAGCCGTCATATGTTTTCAGGAAATCTTCCAGCCATTCGATAGAAGCAATGTCCAGATGGTTGGTAGGTTCGTCCAGCAGCAGCAAATCCGGCTTGGATAACAGCAGTTTACCCAGATATACACGGGTTTTCTGTCCGCCGGAAAGCTGGGACAGGGGACGGTCAAATTCATCCTCCCCAAAGCCCAAACCTTTCAGCACGCCCTTCAGGCGGCTTTTATAGCTGTAACCGTCGTTTTGCTCAAATTCGTGCTGCAAAGCTGCATAATCCTCCATCATGTCAGACAACTCCTTGCCAGACAAATGGGTCATTTCGTTTTCCATTTCACGAAGACGGACTTCGGCCGTTAAAATTTTTTCAAAGACCGATAGCATTTCTTCATAAATCGTGCGGCTGCTTTCTATTTGTTGGTTCTGTGCCATGTAGCCCATGGTGGTTTCTTTTTTCAGGAACACATCACCGCCGTCAGCGGAGATTTCCCCTGTCAGAATGCGGAACAGAGTGGTCTTTCCGGCGCCGTTAACGCCTACGATTGCGGTTTTTTCTCTTTCTTCTATATGAAACGTGATATTTTCCAGTATGGTGTCGATACCATAGGATTTTTCTATGTGATTGACTGCAAGTATCATGTCTAATTCCTCCGTAACCCTTGGGTTGTCCACAATTATGATACCAGAAAAAAGGGCGGAATAAAAGAGTTATTGTTGACAATAAAATAACAGGCGTGCTATACTGAAATCAAATTGAGTAGGAGAGGATTTGGATAATATGGATAGTGAAAAAAAGATTTCACCGGCGGTAATAAACAGATTACCCAGATATTATCGGTATTTGGGCGATTTGCTGGAAAGCGACATCACCAGAATTTCATCCAAAGAACTCAGTGCAAAGATGAATATTACAGCCTCTCAGATTCGTCAGGATTTGAACAATTTCGGCGGCTTTGGCCAGCAGGGATATGGCTATAATGTAGAATATCTTTACAATGAAATCAAAAAGATACTGGGATTGGATCGCATGTACAACATGATCGTCATCGGCGGCGGTAATATCGGTCAGGCGTTGGTCAATTATACCAATTTTGAAAAACGCGGTTTTGTCATCAAAGCGGTGTTTGACATCAATCCCCGTTTGGTTGGCATGACCATCCGCGGCGTGGAGGTTTACGATGTGGACAAAATGGAAGAATATGTGACAAACAACCATGTTGACGTTGCCATTTTGACACTGCCTCGCTCACAGGCCGTAAAGGTTGCTCATGATCTGGCAAAATGGGGCGTGAAGGGCATCTGGAACTTCAGCCATGTAGATTTGCAGGTTCCCGACGATGTTCTGGTGGAAAATGTGCATCTGACAGACAGCCTGATGACACTGCTTTACAAGATCAATGAAATGTACAGCGAAGAAAATGATCTGCATCAGCTGCAAAATGGTCTGCCTGTAAAACATCGTCAGGTGGAAGAAGACGAAAAGTAAAAACAGAAAATGTATGGAAAAACAGACAAAGTCTTTTGATTTTGTCTGTTTTTTTAATCTGTAAATTTCCTCGTCTGTGTACAGTTTTCCGCTTCCTTTGGTTTTTAGGAAAAAACGGTCAAAAATCGGGATTGATGATGTCAGAAAGATAAGGTATCATAAAAGAGAAGGAAGTATAGAATGACTTTTTAGGAGGAAAGAAACATTGAGCAGAGCAGACGATATTTTCATACAGAATTGTAAACAGATTTTAGAGCAGGGCTTTTCCACAGAAAATGAAAAAGTGCGCCCCCATTGGGAGGACGGCACACCTGCTTATACCATCAAGACCTTTGGCGTGGTGAACCGTTATGATTTGAGCAAGGAATTTCCTTTGCTGACACTGCGCGCCACCAACTGGAAGGCTGCCATTGACGAAATCCTGTGGATCTGGCAGAAAAAATCCAACAACATCCACGACCTGAACAGCAAAATCTGGGATTCCTGGGCAGACGAAACAGGCTCCATCGGTAAGGCTTACGGCTATCAGCTGGGGGTAAAATACAAATTTAAACACGGGGAAATGGATCAGGTGGACAACGTGCTGTGGCAGCTGAAAAATGCCCCTGCGTCCCGTCGTATCATGACCAACATCTACAACTTCGCAGACCTGACAGAAATGGGGCTGGAACCCTGCGCTTACAGTATGACTTTCAATGTGACAGGCAATAAACTGAACGCCATTCTGAACCAGCGTTCTCAGGATACACTGGCGGCAAATAACTGGAATGTGGTGCAGTATTCCGCACTGCTGATGATGTTTGCACAGGTCAGCGGTCTGGAGCCGGGTGAACTGGTACATGTCATCAGCGATATGCACATTTACGACCGTCATGTGCCTATCATCAAAGAACTCATTGAACGGGAAACATTCCCTGCGCCTAAGGTGCGTCTGAATCCCGAAATCAAGAACTTCTATGATTTCACTGTAGATGATTTCATTGTGGAGGACTACGAACACGGCAAACCCATCGGCAGAGTGCCCATTGCCATTTAAGGAGGAAAGCCCATGAATCTCATTGTAGCAGTAGACGAAAACTGGGGCATCGGCAAGGACAATGAACTGCTGTGCCGCATTTCCGCAGATATGAAAAATTTCCGTGCAGTGACCATGGGGCATGTGCTGGTGTTGGGCAGAAAGACACTGGAATCTTTCCCCGGCAAAAAACCACTGCCCAAACGTACCCATATTGTGCTGACAGCAAACAAGGCTTATGAAGCAGAAGGCGTGACCCTTTGCCATAGTCTGGAAGAACTGCCTGCGATGCTGGCAGATTACGAGGATGATGATATTTTTGTCCTCGGCGGCGGCAGTATTTATGAACAGCTTTTGCCACAGTGCAAAAAGGCCTATATCACCAAAATCTATGACAAATTTCCTGCGGATACCTATTTCCCCAATCTGGATGAAAAACCGGAATGGACATTGACAGAAAAAGGGGAAGTGCAGGAAGAAAATGGCGTGAAATTCTCTTTTGACATTTACGAACAGAAATAAAGGGCTGTTTTCGGAGAAAGTGGCGGATTTGTATGTTGACCATTTACATCCATCGGAAAAAAGTGGCAGATATCATTTGTATGGTGTATGCCCTGATGTTTACCAATCTGCTGAATGACTGCAACGTCATACGTGCACGCACATACGACCCCAAATGGGCGTATGGGGCATTTGGATTGATTGCCGTGTATTTTCTGGTACTGTATATCTTCACCCAGATTTGCGACTGGAAGATGGCAGCCATCAATTTGGTGATATTCCTTGTGGTGACGCTTATCCGCAATGGATTTGACCTATTTTTCCTTTTCCTTGGAGCGCCGGATTTTGCGTCCGTACTGTTTATGATTTTCATCCTTTGCCATCGGGGGTATGAAGCAAAGAAAAAGAAGGAGCCCCTTTCTCAAACAAAGATAGAATGATAAAAAAACAGCCGGAATCCTTTATGTGTAAGGATTTCGGCTGTTTTCGTTTTCTTAGAATGTGTCGGGATGATGTCCGCCCCATCCTGTCTGGGGCATGCACATCAAACGGGACATGTCCTCAGGAGAAATGGTGAAGTCGAATACATCCAGATTTGCTTTCATGCGTTCTGCGGAACCAGATTTGGGCAGAGGCAATACCTGATTATCCAGCGCAAAACGCAGACAGATCTGAGCAGGTGTCTTGCCGTATTTTTCAGCCATTTCCAGTACCAGAGGATCTTCCAGTACACGGGTGCGACCCAGAGGGCTCCATGCTTCCACCAGAAGTCCCTGCTGCTGGGAGTAGTGGACAGCGTGTGCCTGACAATACCCGGGATGGTATTCCAGCTGGTTTACCATGGGAGTGATTTCCGCTTCTTTCATAAGGGGCATGAGATGGTGGGGCAGGAAGTTGCTGACACCAATGGCACGGATGACGTTTTCTTTGTAAAGCTTTTCCAATGCACGCCATGCGGACAAGTCTTTTTCCTGCCATTTGTCACGGTCTGTTTCAGGCATAGGCCAGTGAAGCAGACAAAGATCCAGATAGTCTGTGCCTAAGTCTTTCAGAGAGTTTTCCACGCTTGCCATGGCAGCGTCATAAGATAAATCGTCGCGCCATACCTTTGTGGTCAGGAAAATATCTTTTCTGGCAATACCGGAAGCGGCAATGCCTGCGCCCACTTCTTTTTCGTTCAGATACATGTGGGCAGTGTCCAAATGGCGATAGCCAACGGAAAGGGCTGTTTCCACAATGCCCTGAGCAGACTGGTCGATGACTTTATAAGTGCCGAAGCCCACTTTGGGGATTTTGACACCGTTATATAATGTAAAGTATTCCATGATTTATTTCCTCCTTATTTCTGCTGGATTTCCAGTGCTTTTTCCAGCAAGTATTCTCTTTTGTTGTGTTCCGGCTCATGAAGGACGTCCTCCAGCAGCAGTCCAAGGGTTTCCCCTACGGCTTTTCCGGCAGGGATGCCTGCGTCCATCAAGGCTTTGCCGTCCATTTCCAGCATTTTCAGATTCAGACAATCTCCGTCAGCAAGGACTTTTTCAAGGATTTCTCTTGCTGTGGCTACAGCGCCTTTATCCTGCAAGATTTCCTGTAAAATGAACAGGTTTTCCGTCAGTTCCACACCCAGAATTCCTGCCAGCTTCCGCACTTCGTAAGGTGTCTGGGGGATGGGCTGGGATAAATGCCGCAGATAGGTCTGAATCTGCTTGGCTGTGGCGTTGTCAAATTTCAGTTTTTTGCAGAAAGTCTTTGCCTCGGCTTCTGTGAAGGATTGCAGCACCAGTGTCCACCGCAGAGGGGCGGAAACGGGAGCGGCTTTCAGCTGAGGAACCAGTGTTTCGCCTAGTGCCGTCAGTCGTTTGTCCAGTAAACCGTCAATGTGGGGCAAAAGACCGCTTTCCAGAAGTAAGGACAGCTTTTCAGGAAAGGGAGATTTCCAAAGTTTGTCCAGTTCCTCGTGGATGCGCTCTACACTGATTTTCTCAATGAGTGCGGCATTTTCCTGCAATGCGGTGTATGTGGCATCATCCACCTGAAAGCCCAGCTGTGCCGCAAAACGGACACAACGCAGCATCCGCAGAGCGTCCTCCTGAAATCGCTTGGCAGGCTCGCCAACACCACGGATGAGAGAACGGGAAATGTCCTCCTGTCCTCCGAAAGGATCGCGGAAGCCTTCGGCAGGGTGGTAGGCGATGGCGTTCATGGTGAAATCTCGGCGCAAAAGGTCTTCCTCCAGATTGGATGTAAAAGAAACCTCGTCGGGATGCCTGCCGTCGGCATAGTCCCCGTCAATGCGGTATGTGGTGATTTCGTAATTGGTTTTGTTTAGAACAACGGTGATGGTGCCGTGCTGGATGCCTGTGTCAAAGGTGTGGGAAAATAATGCCTTTGTCTGCTCCGGCAGAGCGGATGTGGTGATGTCCCAGTCCTGGGGAATACGCCCAAGGATGGAATCCCGTACACAGCCGCCTACAATGTAGGCTTCGTAACCGCCGTTGTTGAGGGTTTGCAGAAGGGCGTTCACGTCCTCTGGCAGTGTGATGTGTTTTGTCATATAAAAACCCCATTCCGGTTGTAAAATTCTGTTTTGCCGTTACAGTATACCATATTCTAAGGGAAAATGAAAAATTTTTTTGGGATTTTCGGGAAAAAAGAGTTGACATGCCATCGGCAGCGTGATATTATATTTTACGCAATCAAATAGCGTATGCGCCCTTAGCTCAGTTGGTAGAGCAACTGACTCTTAATCAGTGGGTCCAGGGTTCGAGTCCCTGAGGGCGCATCATTCATAAAAGGCAGCGTTTTTCGACTTCGGGTCGGGGGGCGCTGTTTTTTTGCTTACCTGTAAGCCATGCGCAGAACGGAAAGAAAGCAAAGGGGACATTTATGTCAACTTTGCTTTTTTTATGGGCTGGATAGGGCGTCAGCCCACAACCGAGGCACTTGGAAAGTGCCGAGGTTGCGCATGGCTTACAGGTAAAATGCGTGAGAGAAGGAGGGCGTCAGCCTACAACCGAGGCACTCGGAGAGTGCTGAGGTTGCGCATGGCTTACAGGTAAGACACGTGAGAGAAGGAAGGGGACATTTATGTCAACTTTGCTTTTTTTACGGGCTGTATAGGGCGTCAGCCTACAACCGAAGTGCTCGGAGAGTGCTGAGGTTGTACATGGGTTACAGGTAAGAGACGTGAGAGAAGGAAGGGGACATTTATGTCAACTTTGCTTTTTTATGGACTGTATATGGCTTACAGGTAAAATGCGTAAGAGCAGGAGTGCGTCAGCCAAACAGAGAAGCACCTGAAAAGTGCGGAGGTTGCCCATGGCTTACAGGTAAGAGACGTAAGACAAGTGAGCGTCAGCCAAACAGGAAAGCACTCAAAAAGTGCCAAGGTTGTGCATGGCTTTTTCCCCATTCCCATTCCTTTCATATTTTCCCGAATCCCACCATAAACTGATACAGAGAAATTTTTTCGGGAAGAAGGATTGGGGGAAGGATTTATGGAGGATACATACGGGAAAATCTTGTGGGAGGGCTACGGGCTGAAGTATTACGGCGGTACCCGTACCCGAACGGGGCTGATTTGCAAAACAGATGTGGGACTGAGAGAACTGAAGAAGGCACGGAGCCGCCGGGAAGACCTGCTTTTTGCCCATGAGGTGAAAACCTGTCTTTACCGCAACGGCTTTTCTGCCCTTTCTCTTTTTTATACAGCACAGGACGGACAGCCTTTTTTCTTTTGGGAAGGGAATCTTTATCTGCTGGAAAACCCCATGCCCACCAAAGGTCTGGAGGAGGATGTCGCAGGGGATTTCGCAGCTGGGGCGGCTCTTATGGGGCAGATGCATAAGGCGGCGGCAGGCTTTCCGGCAAAAGAAGGACAGGAGGAACGTCCGTCTTTGTGGCGTCGGCGGTATGGGGAGTTTGTGAAGATTCGCAGACATATGGAACGTCAAGGAAAGTATTCCTCTTTGGATTTGCTGGTCATGCGTCACTACGGCACTTTTGCACCACGGGCACAGGAAGCCTTGAAAGCCTTGGAAGATGGCGGTTATCAAGATATTGCAAACGAACAGCGGCAGGCAGGCACCTTTTGCCATAATCAGTTCAAAGGAAGCAATCTGTGCCGGAAAGAGGACGGCAGTCTGTGGGTCGGCGGCTTTGAACAGTGTACCGGAGATATTTTTGCCGTGGATTTGGCGGCGTATTTAAGACGGTTCTGGCGAAAGGTGCCGGAGGAACGGGAAAAATTGGCAGATGTACTGGCGGCTTATGAGGCAGAACGTCCCTTGACGGAGGCAGAACGAAAGCTTTTGGTGCCGTTGACGGCTTTTCCGGAAAAATTCCTGCGGTTGGTACATGAGTCCTATAACCGCCGGAGGGTCTGTGTTTCCCCTGCCATGGAGGAGCGTCTGGCAGATGCGGCGGCGGAAGAAAGTCACATGAGCGACCTTTCTCAGGCATTGGAAAGGCTTTTTTGAAAAATATTGGAAAAAGGGCGTGAAGCAAGCCGTTTTCAGGAGAAAATATGTCTGAAAATCAGAAAATTAGAAAAATTTCAGCCTGCTTTCTTTTCTTATGAAGAAACCCCTAGCTTTGCGCCCTGAATTTCTCTTGCAACTTCGGGAAGAAACGTATAAAATGAGACTAAGACAGTCTGCAAATCATTCCCCGAAGGAGGAGAAACGGTATGAAGGACTATCATTTTGAAAATGACGATAAAGAATTTGACACCACCATACGGTTGGATCATATAAACGAAAAAGTAAAAGAACTGGAACAGAATCAGACAGACGAGGACGACTTGGGGGACAAGGACGAGTTCCTCAATGCCTTTGAGTCGGAAAAATTTGAAGACCCCCTGCCTGTGCAGCCGGCAGAGGAGCCTGTGACATTCGTCACAAGAGAACCGAAAAAACAGCCTGTCTATGACGGGGGACAGCCGCCTATGCCGCCCAAAGAGGAGGACGACGAGGAGGACGAGCCTTTCTGGAATAAAAAGACCATTGGGCTCATCACCATTGCTGCCCTTGTGGTGCTGGGCATCTGCTTTGGTATCGTGAAAATGGTGTTTTTCTCCAATCCCTTGGATAAGGCGGGAGAAGCGGTGCCCATGCTGGTGACCGATGTGCTGGACGAGGAAGAACTGCTGGTCTATGACATCAACGGGGCAAAGCAGAAAACCGTGAACCTGACGCCGGAAACAGTGGTCTATAATGAGGACGAAGTGCAGATACAGCCGGACATCATACAGATGGGCGATGTGCTCATGATACAGATGGATCAGCATGGCGAAGCGGCTGTGACCATTTCTTATGACGAAAGCATCAAGAAAGAGGAAATCACCGGGCTGAAAGCCGATACTTCCGCTAAAGAATTACAGGGGGAAGACCGCTCTTTCGCCTATGACAAAAAGACCATTTTTTACTACGATGGGGAGGAAATCCGCCCCGAGGACATCGAAAGCTGTGATGTGCTGGAAATCAGCGGCATCGGCGATGTGGTATGGTCTGTAAAAGTACTGGAATATCACGGGTATATCACCGTGGAAAATGCCCAGAACATCAAAAACGGCACTTTTACATTGGATGAGGAAGAACCTGTGCCCCTCAGCGATGTGGAAAAAATCGCCTTGAAAGAAGGCACCCACTCCATCACCATCAAAGGGGACAATATCGAAAGCCGCACAGACAGCGTGCTGGTGCAGGCAGGAGAAACGACAGTTTACGACCTGTCCAAAGCCCAGCAGAAAATGGGCGTACTGGCAGTCAATGCCAATGTTTCCGATTATAAGCTCTACATCAACGGCGCGCTGGTGGACAGCAGCCAGCCTTCTGTACTGCCTTTCGGGGAATACGATGTGGTGATTCTGAAAAACGGCTATAAAGAATGGAGCCAGACTGTGACACTGAATCAGGATGCCGTCAGCGTGAATGCCCAGTTGGAGGCAGAAGAACAGCTGGCAACAGTGGTTGTCAACTGTAACGAAGATGACGCTAACGTGTTTATCAACGGCGAGGAAAGAGGCACCGCGCCTTTGCAGGTGACACTGCCTTATGGCACTTATGAAGTGGAAGTGTTTAAAGACGGCTTCACTTCTTACCACCAGACTGTACAGATTCAGAGCAGTGTGGTGCATATTTCCGCAACATTAGGTTAAACCCTCTTTTTTGCGGCAGACCATGCCGAAAACTGCCGCAGCAGGAGAGGATACATCATAGACAAACAAAGACAAAGAACAAAGGGAGGAATCAAATTGGATCACATGGAAAGATACCATCAGTGGCTGGCAGACCCTGCCATTGACGAAGCAACAAAAGAAGATCTGCGGAAGATTGCCGCAGACGAAAAGGAAATCAAAGAACGTTTTTATAAAGATCTGGAATTTGGTACAGGCGGTCTGCGCGGAATCATTGGGGCAGGCAGCAACCGTTTGAACCGTTACACTGTAGGCCGTGCCACACAGGGCTTGGCAAACTACATCCTCAAAGAAGGCACACAGGACAAAGGCGTGGCAATTGCTTATGACTCCCGTCATATGTCCCCGGAATTTGCCCAGATTGCTGGTCTGGTACTGGCAGGCAACGGCATCCGTGCTTATGTATACCCTTCCCTGCGTCCCACACCCATGCTGAGCTTTGCTGTACGGGAATTGGGCTGTACCGCTGGTATCGTTATCACAGCCAGCCATAACCCCCCTGAATACAACGGCTACAAGGTTTACTGGGCAGACGGCGCACAGGTCGTAGCACCCAGAGATAAAGACATCATTGCGGAAGTAAACGCTGTGGCAAGCTTCGGCGAAATCAAAGAAATGGCAATGGACGAAGCACAGGCAAAAGGTCTGTTCCAGTATATTTCCGAAGATGTGGACAACGCTTTTGACGCAAACGTGCTGGCACAGCGTCAGGCGCCTGAAATCATCACAGAAATGGCAGACGACCTGAAAATCGTTTACACACCTATTCATGGCTCCGGTAACCTGCCCGTCCGCAGAGCGCTGGAAAAAGCAGGCTTCCATCAGGTATATGTGGTAAAAGAACAGGAAATGCCCGACTCCGATTTCACAACCGTTGGCTATCCTAACCCCGAAGATCCTAAGGTATTCGTGCTGGCACAGAAACTGGCAGAAGAAAAAGGCGCGGACATCATTGTTGGCACTGACCCTGACTGTGACCGTGTAGGCGCAATGGTACGCAATGATAAAGGCGAATATGTAGTGCTGACAGGCAATATGACTGGCGCACTGCTGACAGAATACATCCTGTCCCAGAAGAAAGCAAAAGGCACACTGCCTGCAAACGGCGCAGTCATCAAAACCATCGTAAGTACAGAAATGATTCGTCCTATGTGCGAAGCTTACGGCGTGGAACTGATGGACGTGCTGACAGGCTTCAAATTCATCGGCGAAAAAATCAAAGGCTTTGAAGAAACCGGCAGTCATTCTTATATTTTCGGTTTTGAAGAAAGCTACGGCTGTCTGGCAGGCACTTATGCCAGAGACAAAGATGCCGTTGTGGCAACACTGCTTATCTGCGAAATGGCAGCTTACTACAAGAAACAGGGCATGACACTGTATGATGGTCTCATGGCGCTGTATGAAAAATACGGCTACTATCGTGAAGGCGTAAAATCCCTGACCATGAAAGGTCTGGACGGCGTAGAAAAAATCCAGAAAATCATGGCTTCCTTCCGTGCAGAAACGCCCGCGGCATTCGCAGGCGTTGCAGTGGAATGGGCAAAGGATTATAAGACACAGGTATTCAAAAACCTGACAACAGGGGAAGAAACCACAAGCCCTCTGCCTGTTTCCGACGTTGTTTACTACACACTGGCAGACGGTTCCTGGATTTGTGTACGTCCTTCCGGCACAGAACCTAAACTGAAATTCTATATCGGTGTGAAAGGCGATTCCCTGGCAGACGCACAGGCGAAAATCGACGCTTTGGAAGCAGATATTGATGCAAAAGTAGCGGCAGTATAAGCTGATAAAAATGAAGGCAGGCTCTTAAAAAGAGCCTGCTTTTGTACTTGAAGAATTATAAAATTGAGGAGGGGTTTTTATGTTTTGTAAAAATTGTGGAAAAAAAGGACATCATTTTCATCAGCATCATGATGGAGGATATGTATGTGATGCTTGTGTTGGCGCTTATTTTACATGTCCTTCATGTGGGAAGTTATATGATAAGGATGATTTTGAACATGGGGATGCTGGAACAGGAAAATGTGTATCTTGTGAACAAAATAGCAATGATGAATAATTCAATATATGAGTATTGTATAACTGTATAATAAAGAAAATGTTAAAACGTTATATAGAATAGCAGTAAAATAAAAAAGCATTTCCTTAGGGAAATGCTTTTTTTATGGGCTAATCCGGTAATGCCCCACAATATCATGGCGTTTTTCCAGAATATCCTGTTCATAAGCGGACTGGAAAGGGTCGTTGTGGTGGATGACATAGGGAATCCCCTTGTCGTTGCGCTGGTCGGATACCATGCCGATGTGGTTGGCAAATACCACAATGTCGCCGCCCTGCCATTGGTCGATTTGGGAAACGTCCGTTGTCAGGGGAACGGCAGTATGGGCGAAGTATATTTTCAGATTGCGGACACGGCGAAAGTCGATGTTGGGATTGGGTTCGTCTATGTCATATTTCTCTGGATGGGCGGCAATGTCCTCCGCCACCAATTCCTTCAGGTCATAGCCTGCGGATAACATGGCGTTGGCTATGACGTCGGTGCAGACACCATAGCCGTCGTCGGGATAGCCTGTTTCGTAATACTTGCTTTTGTATCGGGGCTGGGTGGCAATGTAGGCGCGTGCCCCTTGCAAAAGGTCTGTCTGGTCGTCTAGCCCATCCCCGTCTTTGTCTGTCTGGCTTTGAAAATCAGGAATTTGAAAATCTGCGTTTGTTTTGGCGTTTACGGGATCGCTGCTGGTGCCGAGGAAGTAAAAACGGCAGAAGAACAGGACACAAGCCAAAACCACAGCCAGTATCAGCAGGAAGATGGTTCTTTTTTTCATGGAATCCCTCCTGAATGCAAAAACTGCCCGAGGGTTAGGGGCTGCTTCATCAGAAAACGAAGAAGGCGGGAATCCTTGCAATGGAAAGGACTCCAGCCTTCTTATTTTTACCTAAATTTTCATCAGAAGTGTTTTCTTCTGAAGACAGCCGTCGCAGTTCCCCTTAAGAAGGCTGGAAAGAGAAAACAATGTTTTCTTAAGGGAAACTTGCTTTCCGAGCAGTTATTTTTTTACCGATATGCTTTCTTGTAAATTGCCAGACAGTCCTCAAAAGGCATGTCCGCAGGGTCTACTTTGAACAATCCGCCCATGGTGTCGTAAGCCATTTTGGTATACATTTCCAGATCTTCTTCTTTGATGCCGTAATCGGACATTTTCAGGTCGTCCACATGACAGGCAACCTTCAGATCGTGGAGGGCGTCTACGAAATCCATGGGTTTTGTGGCGTCTGTTTTGCCCAGCGCTTTTGCCATGGCAATCATGCGGTCGTCAATAACACCACGTTCCGCCCAGTAGGTGTAGTATGCTTCGCAAAGCATAATCAGACCAGCGCCATGTTCCAGTTTGGGATTTTTGCCGCTGAGAGGATGTTCCATGGCGTGTTCGGAAGTACATCCGCCGATGCTTTCACTCATGCCGGAAAGGGTGTTTGCCAGCGCCACATCTTCCCTTGCTTCTTTGTCGCTGCCGTTGTTCACAGCTTTGGCAAGGCTCTTGCCAATGAGTTCAATGGCTTTGAGAGCATAGAGGTCGTTGATGGGGTTGGTGTAGCGGTTGATGTAGCCTTCGGTGCTGTGGAACAGGGCGTCAAATCCTTGATAAGCTGTGAGTTTTTCTGGCACGCTCATCATCAGGTCAGGGTCAACAATGGACAGCACAGGGAATGTGCCGTCATAACCGAAACCGATTTTTTCACCTTCGGGATTGGTGATAACAGCCCAAGGGTCTGCTTCTGTGCCTGTGCCTGCTGTGGTGGTGATAGCTACGATGGGCAGAGGGGTTACGGGAACAGCTTTGCCGCCGCCGGTGCCGCCGGAAACGTAGTCCCAGAAAGTGCCTTCGTTTGTTGCCATAACGGCAATGGCTTTTGCGGAGTCGATGATGGAGCCGCCGCCCAGACCGATAACGAAGTCACAGCCTTCCGCTTTTGCCAGCGCCGCACCTTCCATAACGTGGTGTTCTGTGGGGTTGGGCTGGATTTTGTCGAAAATCACATGGGCAACGCCTGCTTTGTCCAGCTGTTCTTCCAGACGTGCCAGATAGCCGTATTTCCGCACGGAAGTGCCGCAGGAAATGACAATGAGGGCTTTTTTGCCGGGCAGGTTCTGTTTATGGAGTCTGTCCAGCTGACCGCTGCCAAAAAGCACGCGAGAAGGGATATAATATTGAAATTTCATAAGTAGTTGCCTCCTTTCAATTCTGACAAAAGTATACCACAGACGGACAAAAAAGAAAATCCGTGGCCATGGTTTTTCCTAGAAAAAAATCGTACAAAATCCGCCTGTTTTGGTATACTGAAAAAAAGTGTAACCTTTTAGCAGTGAAATCGTTTTTAAAGTAAAAGGGCAGGAAAGGAGGGGACTATGGAATCTGACGTATTGCGTGAATTGTACGAAAAATATCACCAGAAAGTGTATCTGTATGTCCTCTCTTTGTGTCGGGACAGAGAAACGGCAGAGGACATTGTCAGTGAGGGCTTTGAGAAGGCTTTTTTGACGGTGGAAGGCTGTCCGGAGGGGTTTTTCTGGTGGCTTTTGAGAGTGTGCAGGAATCTTTGGCTGGATACCCTGCGGAAACAGAAGCGGCAGGGAGGAGAAATGCCCGAGGAAATCCCTGTGCCCGAGGATGCCCTTTCCGGTGTGCTGCAAAAAGAGGAAAACCGGCGGCTCTATACTGCCATGAACCGTCTTTCTCCGGCAGACCGAGAGCTTTTGATCTGGCATTATTTCGGGGGACTGTCCATCCGGCAGATGGCAGGACTGCGAGGTGTTTCGGAAACGGCAGTGAAAACGGCGCTGTTTCGTGCCAGAGCCAGACTGAAACAGAAATTAGGAGGTGAAAAGCCATGACATTTCGGGAACTTTTGGAGAAATACAAAAACCAGACCGCTACGCCGGAGGAGAGAAAACAGGTGGAAGCGGAGCTGGAAAAATACAATGCCCTGACGGAATATTTGCTGGAACAGGATGTGGACATGGAGGGGGAAGATTTGGCTGACCAGCAGGAGGAACTGCAAAAAATCCACCACTCCATGAAAAAACGGGGACGGCGGATCATTGCCATTGCCGTGGTCATTGCCTGCGTGGTCATGGGGGCGCTGACGGCGTTCCAGCCTGCCATCAGTAAGGTCATTTGGTATGACCCCACGGAGCGGAGCATGCAGGAATTTGCTTATGATATTGATTGCCACATGGCGGTTTTGACAGAATTGATCATGCCGGAAGTGCAGGTGGAATCTGTCCTTTCTACGGAACAGGGATGGGGAAAATATGACTTGCAGGTGCAGCAGCGAGATTGGTTTACGGGGGAATACACATGGCTGAATGGCACTGTCACCAGAGGGAAAATTGAACTCAATCACAATGCATACAAGTATAGCAGTATGAATGTTTTTTCCAGAGGAACCATGCCTTTTGTGGATGTGGATGGAGAACACAGTGTCATTACGCCTTCAGAGGAAGCAAAAATAGCATTGGCAGACTTGCCGGAATATATGCTTATGGAAGCCTATGTTTCTTTGGGGAAAGACTGGAGTATGGAAGAACTGGAAAACTTTGCAGCACAGCAGGAAGGATATCTGGGCTGGGTCGGTGTACGAATTTCGCCAGAGGATCAGCAGCTTTTTCCATTGATGGGGTTTGATGCCAGTGACAGTGGATATGTTTTCAATAACGTGGATGAAGCCTATCCATTTTATGAATTATCCATGCATGAGGATGTGCCGCTGGCAGAGGCATGGGAGAAACATTTCCTTGCTCTGCTTCAATACAGTATTGACCATCAGGATTTTTATGCACGGTTAAATCAGGCTAACAACCACGGCAGCACTTGTCAGATGGTGCAGGAATATGTAACGGAAAATGGTGTAAAAACTTATGGATTCCTGTATTATGGCACACCGGCGGAAATGAGAGAAATGCTGGAACATGAAGATGTGGAAGGAATCTATGTGACAGATTACCAGCTGCGGGTGCCGGGACTGTAAGGAAAAGAAATCTTGCGGAAAGAATAAAATCGTGATAAAATAACCATAAGAAAAAGGATTGTCGCTTCCCAAAGGCGGTCTGTCCTAATAGTTAGGTTTCGACCGTCTAACTTGCAGGTTAGGCGGTCAGTTTTTTAATCCCTGTGAAGAAACAGGGAAATGATAGCTACGATGAGTATACCAAACTGAAATAAATCAGTATATGTAACATACATAGCACCACCCCCTTTGACAGAGAGTGACAAACCGCCAAACGACAATCCTCAAATACAGTTTAACAAAAAAGGTCATACTCTGCAAGGAACAATCACAACACAAAAAGGCGTATTTCTAAAAGAAATACGCCTTTCTTACATTCTAAAAAATCAAATCACACATTGAAGCGGAACAGAACCACGTCGCCGTCTTTGACAACATATTCTTTCCCTTCGGAGCGAACCAGACCCTGTTCTTTTGCGGCATTGTAAGAGCCCAGACGCATGAGGTCGTCATAAGCAACAACTTCCGCACGGATGAAGCCACGTTCAAAGTCGCTATGGATTTTACCAGCAGCCTGAGGTGCTTTGGTGCCCTTTGTGATAGTCCATGCACGGCTTTCCTGAGGGCCTGCTGTCAGGTAGCTGATGAGCCCCAGCAGTTTGTAGCTGGCTGCGATCAAACGATCCAGACCGCTGCCGTCTACGCCCAGATCTGCCAGAAATTCTTTTTTGTCTGCTTCGTCCAGATCGGAGATTTCTTCTTCGATTTTTGCGCATAATACGAATACTTCACTGCCTTCTTTGGCTGCGTATTCTCTGACACGACCTACAAATTCATTGCTTGCGCCATCGTCAGCCAGATCATCTTCGGCTACGTTTGCGGCATAGAGCACAGGTTTTGCGGTCAGCAGTGTCAGACTGTCCACGAAAGCTTTTTCTTCTGGTGTGTCAAATTCCACCGCACGAGCGGAAATGCCCTGTTCCAGGGCTTCTTTCAGTTTCTGGAGCACATCCATTTCTTTCTGGAGGGACTTGTCCGCTTTTGCCATTTTGCCTGTTTTTGCAATACGGCGTTCCAGAATTTCCAAATCGGAGAATACCAGTTCCAGATTGATGGTTTCGATGTCGCGGATGGGGTCGATGGAGCCGTCCACATGTACCACATTGCCGTCTTCAAAGCAGCGTACCACGTGTACGATGGCGTCTACTTCACGGATATGAGACAGGAATTTATTGCCCAGACCTTCGCCTTTGCTGGCGCCGCGCACCAGACCGGCAATGTCAACGAATTCGATGACCGCAGGTGTGGTTTTTGCGGAGTTATACATTTCTGTCAGTTTTGTCAGTCTTTCGTCGGGCACAGTTACGATGCCCACGTTGGGGTCGATGGTACAGAAGGGATAGTTTGCCGCTTCCGCCTTCCCCAGAGTCATAGAGTTGAATAAGGTGCTTTTGCCCACGTTGGGCAGACCTACAATACCCAGTTTCATTTCATTTCTTCCTTTCCAAACGGTTTGCGTGTTCACTGTTAAACATTATAGCCAAAAGCGGTGAAAATGGCAAGGAATACCTTGCTTTGGGCGGAAAAAAGCCCCTTTGACAGAGTCAAAAGGGCATGGGGTTCATTTTTTTCTGCCTTTGAACAGGATCATCAGAAACAGCAGGGCACCAAGAGCGCCTGTGAGGATGGCATAGCCTCTGGCTTCTTCTCTGGTCACATACATGCCTTCTGCCGGTGTTTCTTCCAGCTGACGCATGGCTACACGATAATGTCTTCTGTGTTCTCTTTCCATAAAAATCCCTCCTTGCGGATGTTTCGGCTTTTTCTTTATTGTAGCACAAAAGCGCGGCGGTATACAGTTTTTTTGCGGAAAAAAACACCGGATTTTCCATGGTGAGAAAGAATTTTTTTCGGGCATCATAAAAGAGAAATGGGGGTGGAATTTTGAAAAAATATGTTGTTTTTCTGCTTTGTTTCCTTCTTTGCGGCTGTGCGGGACAGCAGGCAGCTGCAAGCCTTTCGGCAGTGACCCAAAGCCCTAAGGAACGGGCGCAGGAGATACAAAAAGCCCTTGCGGAGGTTTCCGGTATTACAGACAGCGCCGTGGTGGTGGCAGGGCATACGGCTATCATTGGTCTGCGGACAGAAGAAACAGGTACAGCTTTGGGGCGGCTTATACGGGAGGCGGAGCGGGCAGCCAGAGGCGTGGATCAAAATTTGCAGATGGTTTCTGTGACGGCAAACGAAGCTATCGTAGAGCGCATGGAGGAAACGGCAGAGGGGACATGAGAAAGGGGGAACTTTCCGTCCCCTTTTTAGGGTGTCGAAAAAGTCGACACCCTTCGTCAAAATCAGGATTTTGACGAGGTTACTGTAGGTATAAACAGCACATTCCATCGGCATAAAAATGCCTTGGAACGTGCTGTTTTCCTCGTCGGAAGTCAATTCCGACTGCGGATTGCATTTGGGACACGCTTCGTTTCCCAAGCCCTTCCGTGGTTCTACAAAAGTGTAAAATCTGGTTTTTTGCCAGTCTGAAGGGGGAACTTTCCGTCCCCTTTTTCGTATGATACAAGAGAGCTTTTCCAGAAATTGCAAAGAAATCTTAAAGAAGCAGGTCTATGCAATCCAAGGGAAATATGGTAAACTAAACCATAAGATACCATTGGAGTACCATGATTTTGACAAAATATACAATCCCAAAGGAGGTACATACAACATGAAACGCAAAATGGCAATGGCGCTGGCTGCTGTTCTGGTGGCAGGCAGTCTGCCTGTGACAGTATCCGCTGCCACATTTACCGATATTAACGAAGTGTCCTGGGCATCTTCCACCATCCAGGCAGTATCTGACAAAGGCCTTATCAATGGCTATGAAGACGGTACTTTCCGTGCCAAAAACAATGTGACTTACAGCGAAGCGATGGTCATGATCTACAACCTCATGAGCAAAACAGGCAACCTGAAGACAAGTGCTGCAAATTCTTTGTCCATGTATCAGTCTGTGCTGAATGTTTATAAGATTCCCACATGGAGCCAGTCCACAGTGGCTTATGGTCTGTCTGCCCAGATTCTCATGGCGGCTGATTTGCCTAAGTTCACCACAAATGGTGTTTCCAATCCTGCAACCCGTCAGGATGTGGCTGTGATGTTTGGTCGTGCATTGTCTGAAAAATATGATATTTACGCTGGTACCGGCGTCAACTTCAACGATTCTTGGCGTATTTCCGATGAAGCAATGCCTTATGTGGATCTGCTGAGCCGTCTGGGCATCCTGACTGGTGATGACAACGGCAACTTTAACCCTACAGCGAACATCACCCGTGCGGAATTGGCAGTCATGATGAACAAAACCTATGACCTGCTGACAAATGAATTGGCAAATACAGGTGAAATCACAGAAATCGTCAGCCATGACGGCGATTATTACGACATCGACGTAAAAATGGACAACGGCGAACGTCATAAACTGAGCCTTTCCGATAATAACATCAGCATTTACAACAAGGATGGCAGCAGAGAAATGCCCATCAGCAGCCTGTCCAAAGGTGACAAAGTCAGTCTGGTATTCGATGGTCTGGTGATCACAAAGATTTATCTGCTGGACGAAGAAACATCCGCGCAGGCAAAATATGATGTGACCGGTTACATCTATTCCCTGAAGGACAGCGAAGTGAACTTCGAAAGCGAAAATACAGGTGAAACATCCAAATATAAACTGGACAGCAGCTGTACATATTATCTGGATGGCAAAAAAGTAACTAAAAAAGATGTGCAGACTGCCATCGATGACAATTCTGACAAATATGCTTATGCTGGTCTGATGACTACAACAGAAAATGAAAAGGTAAACGGTACACGTCAGGATGTTGTATACGTAACTGCTATGTATGTGACCATCATGGATGAATATACCCATACAGGGGAAGTTACAGACTTCAGTTCTTCTTCTGTATCCTACAAAATGTCCGGCAGCAATGCCAATAAGGACGCGAAATTTGCTTCCGGCTGCGAATTCTACATTGGCGATAAGAAATCCGATGTGGATGATCTGGAAAAACTGGCAGACAGCGGTACCACATACATCAAAATTACCGTTAACAAAGACGGTAAGGCGACAAAAATCATCATGGCAGAAGATAAATTCCAGGATACCAGCACCGTTAACGCAACATACCGCGTGAAAGGTATCACAGATGATTATATCCGCGTCATGGAAGGCGGCGAATCTGTGGAATATAGCTTTGGTTCCAAGAGTAATGTAGCGTTCTACACATGGAATGTATCTTCAAAACGCTTTGAAGAAGTGGATTTTGATGACGCAGAAGAATTCTATGATAATTCCACTCAGGATGTTTACGCAAGAATTGGTTTCCGGGATGGTAAAAAGGTAAGCAGTGTATATCTGGCAAAAGAAGATGAAAAAGAAAAAGCCTTTGGCGAAGCGGAATCTTCTGAACGCAAAGGTACTGTAGAATATATTAAAGACGGCAAGCTGAAATTCAAGACTTCTTCCACAGAATATACTTTGCAGAATAAGTACAATGAAGAAGATAAAGATGGCAATGTCAAATATAAATTGGAAATCGGCGGTGCGCAGACACAATCCCTGACTGTGCTGAATCGTATGGCAAACTGTGACGATGTAACACTGTATGCGGAAATCAAAGCAGACGGCGACAACAAGATCACAGAAATTGAAGCAAGACTGACAGCGGCAGAAGGTAAACTGGTAGAATACAACAAGAAGGATAAAGAATTCACATTGGAAACTTCTGACGGCTCTCAGTTCAAGCTGATCACCGTAAGCAATCCTAAGACAGACAGTGACGATTACGATGCGGAAGATCTGGAAACAACAGGCTACCGTGGTTCTTCCGTAGAACTGAAATTCAACAATGATGGGGAAATTTCTGATATTTACGTAACCGACAGCACCTACAACAGCGGCACCAAACGGGTGAAAGGCACCGCATCTTTAAATGGTGCCAAAATCAAGATTGATGGTAAATCCTACAGCTGGGATTCTAAGACATATATCACCAGCAGCAGCTTCACATACAGCACAAAGGATATGTTTGAAAGAATGCTGAATGATGATGACATCGAAGTTTATGTGGAAGCTACCATCAGCGACAGCGACAAAGTGGAACGCATCAGTGCCACAGTAGAATCTGCAAAAGGCGAATTTGTGGAATACAGCAGCGGCAGCGTTACCATCAAAACAGATGTGAGATCTTGGGTATTCAACACTGTTTCTAAGAGCACATTGCTGGATAACTGTGGTTTGAGCAGCGAAAAAGATTTTGAAAAGAAAGAAGGCAAGACAGTCACACTGGAATTTGACAGCGATGGTCTGGTAGAAGAATTCTAAGACGAAATGAAAAGAAGCGCTATCTTTTGGGCTGCTTCATAGGAACATAAAGAAAGCCGAAGTCCTTGTTATGGAAAGGATTTCGGCTTTCTTATGTGTTTCCTCTGAAAAAAATCAGGAAAAAGGAAAAGGGAACAGCCGAAGCTGCTCCCCTTTCGATTATCCTAGGATAATCGCTTAATAAGGTTTTTGATGCCGCGCCTTTTTATACAGAAGGAATGGGGGTGCCGCAAAAGCAGCTTCTGCACAAGCAGACGGATTCCAAATCAGTGAGGATTTCGGCAAAATGCACACAAAAAAACAGCCGCAGATGCTGCCTCCCCGTATGCAAAGGCGCCGTCCTCCCGCCTGCTTCAGAAACAAAAACCGTATTAACGAAAAAGTTCATGCCCTATTATAGACAAAAATCGACGCCTTGTCAAATGGAAGAAATGGGTATTGATAAAATCCCCGTTTTACCTGTATAATAAAATGATATGAATGACCATAACACAGAATAGGAGAGATGTTTGATGCGATATGAAGGAACTGTTTACAGACCGCCCAGTGAAGCTGGCAGTCTGATCATCCAGCTGACCATTGGCTGTGCCAGAAACACCTGCACATTCTGCAACATGTATAAGGATAAGAAATTCCGTATCCGTCCCTTGGAAGAAGTGGCGGAAGATCTGGAAATGGCTAGAAAATATTACAGCCATATCAAAGTGCGCCGTATCTTTTTGGCAGACGGCGACGCCCTCATTGTGAAAACACAGGATTTGTTATATATTCTGGACAAATGTCATGAATATTTCCCCGAAGTGGAACGCATTTCCGTTTACGGTGCCCCCAAGGATATTCTGGGCAAAACTCCCGAAGAACTGAAACAGCTGAAAGACGCTGGTCTGGATATGGTTTACATGGGTCTGGAAAGCGGCGATGACGGCGTACTGCAAGAAGTGAAAAAAGGCGTTACTTCCGAAGAAATGATTGCTGCCGGCATCAAAGTCAGAGAAGCAGGCATGATTCTGTCCATGACAATTATTTCTGGTCTGGGCGGCAAAAAACGCTGGAGAGAACACGCTCTCGGCAGCGCCCGTGTGATTTCTGCCATCAAACCGGAATATGTAGGCTTTTTGACACTGATGGTAGAGCCCGGCACAGAGCTTTACGACCAGTACAACAGAGGCGAAGTGGAACTTTTAGACCCTCACGAAGTATTGGACGAAACAGAACTGTTCATCCGCAATGTAGACGCGGAAGGCACCATGTTCCGTGCAAACCACGCTTCCAACTATATTGCTTTGGGCGGTACCCTCAACGGCGAACGGGACAAAATTCTGGCGCAGATCGAAGAAAGCCGCAGAAGAAGCAAATTCCGTCCGGATATTTTCCGCGGCATTTAAGAGTAAGGTTGTAAGGGGTCTTTTGCAATGGAATGGCTGGGTTTTGCCACACTCATAACTGCATACAGCTGTATTTTCACGGCAGCGGTGACGGCGCGGAAAGGCTGGGTGCTCCTCATTGGCTGGCTTGTTCCCATACTTGCCCTAACCATCACCTATGAACCGGGTATGCAGATCAACGGGCTTATGGTACTGATTTGCTTCGTCATGTTCCTCATTTGCCGATTGGGCATGGTGGATGTAAAGATGTGGAACATTCGCCAGCGGAAAAAACATAATATACTGTTTGGGATTTTGTACTGCGGTGTATTTGTGTTGTTTTTTTACTCCGTTGCCCAAGCCCAGATACAGGGATATCTGCTGAATCTCCAAGGATGGGGCAGTCAGAAACTGCCCATCTGGCGCATGGGGCTCAGCACACTGCCCCTGCTTTGGCTCAATGTGATCTACACCCGTATGGTCTATACTGCCATTGACCGTCTGCGGCGAAAACGGCAGGAATTGAAGCTGCTTTCCTGCCGCTGCTTCATTGCCAATGAACAGGGCACGGAAAAAGGGCTGAATCAGGGATACTTTTTGGAAGGCATCCAAAACGGTGTCACTTATCACTTCCGGCTGACCCGTCGGTCTTATCTCATGCTGCGGAAGGAAACGAAGCTCCGCCTGCAAACGGAAACGGGGCTGTTCGGCGGCATTTATGTGACGGACATCGGACATCCGGAATGGCTGAAACGTGCCAGACGCGTGGAACGACGAGATGCCAAAGTCGGTATGATACTGTTTGTGGCAGTGATGATATTCGGTATCTGGTTATATTGGATACGATAATAGAAGTCGAAAATATCTTGAGAAAATCAGGATGTTTTCGGCTTTTTTTATTTGTCTGTTCTTTTGGGGGACGAGGATGCATAGGCTGTTACGGAGAGGAAGTGGCGCAGTATGGTGAAAAAAGTTTTGGGGGTACTGGTGGGCTATGTGCTGCTGGCAGTCCTTGTCATTCCTTTGCTGGTGACGGCGATTTTTGGGGGATTTCGCACAGAAGCGGTGACAGAGGCGAAAAATCTCTTTGGGCCAGCGGATTACCTGCAAATCTTACGCCCTGTGGATACAGAACTGGAGGAATATGTACAGGGGGTGGTGTCGGCGGAAATGCCTGCTCTCTTTCCTTTGGAGGCCCTGAAAGCACAGGCGGTGGCGGCAAGGACTTATCAGGTGCGGAAAATGGAGGAAGCAGGCAGTGATACTGTCCTTTACGATGTGGGACAAGCCTATGCGGATACAGCTGCCCAAAAGGAAAAATGGGGGGAGCATTACGAAGAATACGCCGCCAGAGTTTCACAGGCAGTGGAGGAAACGGCAGGGGAAATCATGGTATATGAGGGGGAACCAATTTTGGCGGTGTTTCATGCCCAAAGCGCAGGCAAAACAGAGGATTCTGAAAATGTCTGGGTGCAGGAGATTCCCTATCTGCGAAGTGTGGACAGCAGCGGTGACTTGTCCGCACCAGACAATACCGTCACGGAAACAATTGGGGCACAGACCGTATGGGAGAAGCTTTCCACTTTGGGGGATTTGGGTGTGTCGGCGGCAGAACTGGATTTTTCTGGAATCCAGCGTAGTGAAGCAGGCTATATCCAGAAGATACAGGCAGGAAATCTGACGTTGACAGGCTTAGAAGTGCGGACAGCTTTGGGACTGCGAAGCGCGGACTTTACTGTCCAGCGACAGGGGGAGAATTTTGTGTTCACCACCAAGGGGTATGGTCATGGAGCAGGTATGAGCCAGTACGGCGCAAAGGCATTGGCAGAGGAAGGTATGGATTATCACGAAATCCTCAGCCATTATTACACAGGCATTTCTTTTGAAAAAACTGCATAAAACAGGGCAAGGCTGGTCAAAATAGCCTTGGAGGTGTTGGCAGAATGAAAAAGAAAAACGAAAGCAAAATGGCGGCAGTGCTGGTGTCCATGGGCTTATGCGTGGTAGCTTTGGGTGCAGGCATGACTTACTACACATGGAGCAATGTGAAGGAACCTCTGACAGCGGAGGAAAGCCCTGCTTCTCCCGTAACGGTGGCAAAAAGTCCCACACTGGATACAGCCATTGCCCAGAGAGAGCAGATGAGCAACGACGATGGTGAGGCACCTGACCCGACGCCGGAAGCCAAAACAACTGAAACAACAACATCTGAACAGAAAACAACAGAAAAAAGTACAGCCAAAACACAGCAGACAGCGGCAGTGACTTATGCCTATCCTGTCACTGGGGAAACAGTGATGCCCTACAGTGTGGACAAGGTAGTCTATGACCCTACCCTTGACCAGTACCGCACCAATGATACCCTTTGTATCGCGGCGGAAGCTGGCACAGAAGTGAAAGCGGCGGCAGACGGCACTGTGGCGGAAATCAAAGAGGATGAGGAAAACGGCAGAACCCTTGTCATTGAACATGCTGACGGTACGCGGACTACATACGGTCCGCTGGCGGCAGACGGCATGCCAAAGAAAGGCGATACCGTTACAAAAGGTCAGACCGTAGGCAAATTGGATCAGCCAACCAAATATCAGGCGGCACTGGGCAGCCATCTGGTCTTTGCCATGGAGGTAAATGGAGAGAAGGTTGACCCAACACAAAAACTGGAGAAATAAATAAGAAGGCTGGGGGACTTGCATTGCAGGGCTTCCGGCTTTCTTTTTGTCTTGTGGAAAAAGACTGTCCTCCTTGTGCAATTTTGCCAGAGAAAGGAAGCAAAGAGAAAAGAAGGAGGCTGGTTTTCTGTGGTTTTTGGGGCAAAAGTCCCCTTAGGCGTTGTGGTTTTTCAGTTTTTTTGCAAAAAAACCTTTACGAATTTTCGGAAAGGGGATACAATGGGACAAAAGGGGAATTTTTGATTTCCCGGATAGGGGGTTAAGGTATGGAACGATTTTCTATTATAAAAGGAGATATTGTGAAAGCCAAGACGGATGCCATTGTCAATGCGGCGAATACATCCCTTCTGGGAGGCGGCGGCGTGGACGGCGCCATTCATCGGGCAGCAGGCAGAGAACTGCTGGAAGAATGCGAAACCCTGGGCGGCTGCAAAACCGGTGAAGCCAAAATTACCCGTGGCTATAAGCTGAAAGCAAAGTATGTCATTCATACACCCGGCCCCATCTGGCGCGGAGGCAAATGGGACGAAGAAGAACTGCTGGCAAACTGCTACCGCAATTCTCTGGCTCTGGCAAAGGAAAATGGCATCAAAACCATCGCCTTTCCTTCCATCAGCACCGGCGTGTATCGTTTCCCTGTGCATCTGGCGGCAGAAATCGCTGTGCGGGAAATCATGAATTATCTGAGAAACAATCCCGATATGGAACAGGTGACTATGGTTTGCTTTGATGATGATACCAAAGCCGCTTATGTGGAAGCTTTGGCAGCCTATGAACAGGCATAAAAAAAGAGTATGACAGATGTGGTATTGCTGCCGCATCTGTTTTTTTGTGGGAAATAGAAAAGATTATGTAAACATATGGGGAATGGGAACGAATTTTGTGCCGATGCCATGCAGGGGATAACTTTTTGTTTTATCCACAATGAAAAGCCTTGAAAAAAGAGTTATACACAGAGTTATGCACATTATCCACAGCCTGTTTTTCCAAAGTCTGTGGAGAAAATCAAAAATCTTCCCCGTTTTTCCATACTTTGGCAAAAGCCGCTCTTTCGCCATTTATAGGGCTTGTGGAAAAATGACCGTCTGCTGGGGATAGTATTCTGTCAACCAAATGAAAATTGTGTACAAAAGGAATTTCAAATTTTGGTTAAAAGTCTGAAAAAAATTTTTCAAAGAAAAGAGGGTTTTTGGAAATGATATCGAATATGTATGTCATAGAAAGAAAGTTGTCTTTCTAGTCCCCCTTAGGGGGTGTACCAATAGGTTTCCGCAAAGACGGAAACTGCGAAGGGAGTTGTTAGTATGCGGTATAACATCATTGGGAAAAATATCGACGTTTGGGACAAGACCAAAGAAATGGTGGAGAAAAAACTGGACAGAATTGAAAAGCTGTTCCCGGAAGACACCAACGCAACCATTACACTGAGTCTGGAAAAACTGGTTTCTACCGTTGAAGTGACCATTCCGCTGAATAAACGACTGATCCGTGCAGAAGTACAGGATACAGACATGACAGCTGCCATGGACAAAGCTGTGGATATTCTGGAAAATCAGGTTGTCCGCTACAAAAAACGGATGCGTACCAAAGTTCGTCAGGGCGGCGAAAGCTTTGTGGCAGAATATCAGGCAATCATGGTGCCTGAAGAAAATCTGGACGAAGAACCTCTGTACAAGATCGAACGCATCAAACATTTTGAAGTAAAACCCATGGACGCAGAAGAAGCAGTGATGGAAATGGAACTGATCGGTCATAACTTCTTTGTATTCCGCAATGGGGAAACAGACGAAGTGAATGTGGTTTACAAACGGAAAAACGGTTCTTATGGTCTCATCGAACCCGAATATTAATATAAAGTTTCGATAGATATTAAGTGCACATGATGGAGGCAGGAGATTCCTTTGGGGGAGGTTCTGCCTCCTCTTTTTTGGAAAAAAGGAGGAAATGTATGGAACAGCTGGAAATCATGGAGGGCATCCTCAACGCGTACCCTTACCCCATTGTTTTTGTGGATAACGATTATATCATTCGGTTTCTGAACCGCTTTGCACGGTATCATTACTATGAGGAACGGGGCTATGGAGATTTGATCGGAAAGAGTATTTTTGACTGCCACCAGACAGATACCGCCAAGGAAAAAATCAAGATGGCTTACGAGGGCATCAAAAAGAACGGCAAGGAAGTTTTTATTGGCGTCAACACCCGCAATCAGCGGATGTATATGATGGGGGTACGGAACCAGAAAGGGGAATGGATTGGATTTTTTGAACGGTTTGAATTGAATCTGGCGAAATAAAAAAGCGTGGGAAAGCATACCAAATAAAATTTCAGTAAAAATAAGAAAGCTGAAATCCTTTGTTTTGATGAGGATTTCAGCTTTCTTTGTGTTCTTATGAAGATGCTGCTAAATGTGAATTTCTCACTTTTTGTTATGATTTCGCCGCACGCCGTTTGGGCTTGGGGCCATGATGCTGCCAAGGACGCATGCGATAGAAACAGAAGGACATGGCCGCGGACAATGTCCAGCCAACGGGCCAAGACAGCCAGATGCCTGTGGAGTCCATGGAAAGCACTTTTACAAAGAAATATGCCAGCACCACCCGAAGCACCAGATCGGTGAATGTGGTGGTGGTGAAATAGGCAATGGAGCTGGTGCCGCGGAGTACCCCGTCACACATGGCTTTTACCATAACTACAAAGTAGAAGGGAGATACGATCCGCAGGAACATCATGCCTGCATGGATGGCATCGGGGCTGCCGTTATCCAAAAACAGACCGATGGCAAAACGCCCTAAGAACAGATAGATCACCACAAAAGGCAGACATACCAGTGCGCCTGTGCGGAGACTTTCCTTCAGCCCTTCTGTGATACGGCTTTCCTTATGGGCGCCGATATTTTGTGCCGTAAAGGAAGAAAGACCGTTGGCAAGGGTGGTCATGCAGGTTACAGAGAAGGTGTTCAGCTTGATAGCGGAAGAATAGCCTGCAATGACGGCGGAGCCAAAGCTGTTGACCAAACTCTGGATGAATAGGTTCCCCACGGAAACGAAGCTCTGCTGCAAAATACTGGGTACGGCGATAACGGAAATCTGCCCCAGCAAATGGAAAGAAAACAGAGGGAACCGCTTTGTAGTAGGAATCTGTTTCAAACGATGGAGCAGGGCTGCCAATGCCAGCAGGGAGGAAATGCCCTGTGCCGCGAAGGTTGCCCATGCAACCCCTGCCACGCCCATATCAAATGCAATGACAAACAAGAGGTCCAGCAGGATATTGCCGATGGAGGAGCCAATGAGGAAATACAAAGGCGTTTTGGAATCCCCCAGAGCCGTGAAGATGCCTGTGCAGACGTTATACAGAAACAGGAACAGGAACCCGAATATGTAGATATTCAGATACAGGGCGCCGTCAGCAAATATATTTTCCGGTGTCTGGAGCATCCGCAGCATATTTTGTCCCTGCCATACACCAAATACCGTCAGAATCACGCTCATGACTACGCAGGTGATGAATATGGTGCTGACTGCACATTTTAGATGGATATACTGCCTGCCGCCAAAGAGTCTGGAAATGATAACGGCACAGCCGGCACTGCTGCCGATGGCAATTGCCATAAAAATCATAGTGATGGGATAGGATGCCCCGACGGCTGCCAAGGCGTCCTCACCGATGAAACGCCCCGCAATGACGCTGTCGGCAATGTTATACATCTGCTGAAAAGCCACGCTGATGAGCATGGGAATGGAAAAGCTCCACAGCAATTTGCGGATATTGCCTGTGGTTAAGTCCGTAATCATAAAATGCCCCCTTTCATACAATGCATATTCCGATCACGTCCTTTTTCTTTCATTGTATACAAAAGTAGTGAGAAGGGCAAGGAAAACAGAACGGGTACGGGAAAAAAGGCTTTTTTGGAAGCTGGATACAAAAAAAGCTGAAATCCTTTTGTGTGAGGATTCCAGCCATGTTTTGATTATAAAGTATCGTAAGAGCGTTTTTCCCACGGTTTTTTCCGGTAAAAAACATAGGAAAGGACGCAGGAGATGCTCCAGCCAAAGGGCCAGGACAGCCAAATGCCTGTGGAACCAAGACCAAAGCCCATGGCAAAGACGAAAGCCAATACCACGCGGAGGACAAGGTCTGTGAATGTGGTGGTCATGAAGTACAGCATAGCGCTGCCCCCTCGCAGCACCCCGTCACACATGACTTTGGTGGATACCACAAAGTAGAAAGGTGTGACGATTTTCAGAAACATAGCACCGGCGGCAATGGCTTCGGCGCTTTCGCTTTTCATGAACAGCCCCATGGCGGCTTCGCTGAAGAAGAAGTACACTAGCACAAAGGGGAGAGATACTAAGATACCCATTTTGGCACCGGCACGGAAGCCTTCCTGTACACGGTCTTTTTTGCCTGCACCCAGATTTTGGGCAGTGAAGGAGGAAAGGCCGTTGGAAAGGGTGGTCATACAGGTGACGCCGAAGGTATTCAGCTTGATGGCACCGGAATAGCCTGCAATGACAGCGGAGCCATAGCTGTTGACCAGACCCTGTATGAATAGATTCCCTACAGATACGAAGCACTGCTGCAAAATGCTGGGTACGGCAACTCTGGTGACCTGACCCAGTACGGCAAAGGAAAAGAACTGATGGGCTTCTGTGGTCTGGAGTTTTTTCAGACGGAAAAACAGTGTGATGAGAGCAAGAACGCAGGCAATGCCCTGTGCCAGGAAGGTTGCCCATGCCACACCTGCCACGCCCATGTCAAAGGCAATGACAAAGAGCAAGTCCAGAGCGATATTCCCCAAAGAGGAGCCAATGAGGAAGTACAAAGGTGTCCGGGAGTCCCCCAGCGCCGTAAAGATGCCTGTACCTACGTTATATAGGAATAGGAATAAGAATCCCAAGATGTAAATATGCAGATACAAAGAAGCGTCGGAAAAAATGTTTTCTGGTGTCTGCAAAAGCAGCAGCAGGTGATCATCCTGCCAGATGCCAAAAAGGGAGAGTACAATGCTCACAACGACACCGGCACAGCAGATGGTGCCAACGGCTGTTTTCAGCATGGCATAATGCTTGCTGCCGAAAAGCTGGGATACTACCACGGTACAGCCGATGCTGCTGCCGATGGCTACAGCCATGAAAATCATGGTGATGGGATAGGATGCCCCAACGGCTGCCAATGCCTGTTCCCCAATGAACCGCCCGGCAATGATACTGTCAGCAATGTTGTAAAACTGCTGGAAAGCCACACTGATGAGCATAGGAATGGAAAATGCCCAGAGCAGACGGCTGGTATTGCCTGTAGTCAGGTCTGTATTCATGAAAAAAACTCCTTTCTTGATAAACATGAATGGTGTTATTTCCCCGAAAAGTATGTGAAAAACATATCAAAGTCAGTATAATACTTTTTTTACAGAAAGAAAACAGTTTTGTGTTGTTTATTTTTTGTGAAAGTCCATTTTTTACCTCGCCACCTGCAAAGTTTTGTGATATGATAATCGGACAATAGAGGAAAAGGAGGGTTTTGCGTGGCAAAACTGTATTTTCGATATGGCGCCATGGGCAGCTCCAAGTCTGCGCAGGCACTGATTACCAAGTTTAATTACGAGGAAAAGGACATGCAGGTGTGGCTCATAAAGCCTGCGGTAGACACCAGAGATGGAGAAGGTGTGGTGAAAAGCCGCATCGGTCTGGAAGCCCCTGCCTATGTGGTGACAGCGGATGTGGATTTGTTTGCCCTGTTCCAGAAGGGAGAACGGGAGAAACAGTTCTATGACGTCATCATTGCCGATGAAGCTCAGTTCTTCCAGCCGGAACAGATTGACCAGCTCAGAGACATTGTGGATACTTATAATGTGCCTGTGTTCTGCTATGGTCTGCGGACAGACTTCCGCACAAAATTGTTCCCCGGCAGCACCCGTCTGCTGGAAATCGCCGATTCCATCACAGAACTGAAAACTGTTTGCAGCTGCGGCAGCAAAGCCATCGTCAACGCAAGACTGGATGGAGAAGGGCACGTTATCACCGAAGGGGAACAGGTCATGCTGGGCGGCAACGAAAGCTATGAGCCCATGTGTTATAAATGCTGGAAAAAAGCGCTGGAAAAGGAGACAGAAGCATGACACCGAGAGAATTTATTGATTTTCTGCATCTGGCAGAACGGCTCAAAGACAATACCCGTCATTCTACCACCAGTCAGGGACGACCTGAAAGCGTGGCAGAACATAGCTGGCGTGTGGCGCTCATGGCGATGCTCCTTTCGGGAGAAGCGGAGGGCATTGACCTGAATAAAGTACTGCGGATGTGCGTCATTCATGACTTGGGAGAAGCCATCACCGGAGACATTCCTTCCTTCTGGAAAACAAAAGAAGATACGGCAAAAGAGGACAAAGAAGTCTTTGCCTTGGCGGAAAGCCTGCCGGAGCCTGTCAGAAGCGAATGGAAAGCACTCTTTACGGAAATGATAGAAATGAAAACGCCGGAAGCCAGAGTTTATAAGGCTTTGGACAAGCTGGAGGCGGTTTTGCAGCACAACGAGGCCCCTTTGTCCACATGGATTCCTTTGGAATATGAACTGAACCAGACTTACGGCATGGAAGAAGCCAAAGCATCCATTCCTTTTCTGGAAGGGGTGCGCAATCTGGCAGTGACAGACACCAAAGAAAAATTGCAGAAAGAATCAACATAATCAATTGGGAAAAGAGAAGGTGTAATTAAGAAATGGTTCGTTCACGAATGAGACTTTCCAATTTGCAGATTGTTGCCTTGGGATACTTTCTGGTGATCCTCACAGGGACGCTTCTGCTGATGCTGCCTGTTGCTACCCAGGAGGGTCAGCCGCCCACATCGGCGCTGGACGCCCTCTTTACAGCAGTATCTGCTTCTTGTGTAACAGGTCTGGTGGTGGTGGACACAGGTACTCACTGGACATTGTTTGGACAATTGGTCATACTGGGACTGATACAGATCGGGGGTCTTGGTTTTATGACCATCTCTCTGGGCTTTCTGCTGCTTATGCGAAAGCGTATCGGTCTGCGCCACCGAGAAGTGATGGTGGAAAGCATCAACTCTATGCAGCTTGGCGGCATTGTGCGTCTCACGAGGAAAATTTTGTACGGCACACTGCTTTTTGAGGGGCTGGGGGCGTTGTTCCTTGCCATCCGCTTTATACCCCAGTTTGGCTGGAAACAGGGGGCATACTTCAGTGTGTTCCACTCTATATCCGCCTTTTGTAATGCAGGGTTTGACCTCTTTGGCAATTATAATTCCATTGTGGCTTATGCGGATGACGCACTGGTGAATTTTACCCTCATGGGGCTCATCACCATGGGCGGTCTGGGCTTTTTGGTCTGGGAGGATCTGTGGCAGAAAAAATGGTCTTTCCGCCATCTGCGTCTCCAGACAAAGATTGTACTGAGTACATCCTTTGTCCTGACTGTTGGCGGCGGCTTTTTATTGCTTTTGCTGGAACGGCATAATCTGAATGTGGATATGGACAGCAGCGAAAGACTGCTGACTGCCTTTTTCCAGTCCTGTACCGCCAGAACGGCAGGCTTTAACAGCGTAGACCCGGCAGCTATGACCAGCGGCAGCAAAATGCTTATGATGCTCCTCATGTTCATCGGCGGCAGCCCCGGCTCCACCGCCGGCGGCATCAAGACCACAACACTTATGGTCATTCTTATGTATACACTGGCTGGGGTGCGCCATGCCCGCAGTGCCAATATTTTTGGCAGACGGCTGGAGGAGGACGCCCTGCACAAAGCCATTTATGTATTTTTTGTCAATTTGATTTTTGTGATCCTTGGTACCATTGCCATTTGCAGTGTGCAGAATCTGGAACTGACGGATGTGCTTTTTGAAGCCTTCTCTGCCATGGGTACCGTAGGCATTTCCACAGGCATTACCAGAGAACTGGAGGTATTCTCCCGTCTGGTCATCATTTTCCTTATGTACTGCGGCAGGGTGGGCAGCATTTCCTTTGCCGTAGCCCTCATGGAACGGAAAGCGGCGCCGCCTGTGACCATGCCCTTGGAAAAGATCACCATTGGATAATTTAGATATATAACAGGAGGAAGTTATGGAAATGAAATCCTTTTTGATTATTGGTATGGGCTCTTTTGGCCATCATCTGTGCCGCTCTCTGGCAGAAAATGAATGTGAAATCATGGTAGTGGATAAGGATTCGGAAGCAGTGGAAGATGTGCTGCCCCTTGGCGTCAGCGGACGTGTGGGGGACTGCACCAACATTGATGTGCTTCGCTCTTTCAGCATTGACCTGTTCGACGCCTGCTTTGTCTGCATGGGTACAAACTTCAAAAACAGTTTGCAGATCGCAAGTTTCCTGAAGGAACTGGGGGCGAAAAAGGTTTATGCCAAGGCAGACGAGGACATTCAGGCAAAATTCCTGAAAAGAAACGGTGCGGACGTAGTCATTTATCCTGAGAAAAACGTGGCGGAACAGATCGCCATTGCTGCAAGCTCTGACAATATTTTCGACTGCATCCCCTTTGTGGAGGATTATTACATTGCGGAAATCCGCCCCATGGAACGGTGGCTGGGCAGAACCGTTTTAGATGTCAACTTCCGTGCGCGGTATAATCTGAATATCGTTGCGGTGAAACAGGGGGAAGGCGTGATTCCCATTCCCGGCCCTAACTATGTATTCAATGAGGAGGAACATATTATGGTACTGGGACACATCAACGACATCCGTCGGGTGGCTTACTGATATGGAGCTGCGGCAGATTACCACGGGAAAAATAGACTTCATGGACTTGCTCCTGCTGGGAGATGAGCAGGAGGACATGGTCATGAAATATCTGGAAAGGGGAGAAATGGCAGTCCTGTTTGACAGGGAAGATGCCATTGCCCTTTCCGTTGTGACAAAAGAAGGAGAAGGACTGTGGGAACTGAAAAATATGGCTGTTTTGCCTCTTTTTCAGGGAAAAGGATATGGAAAACAGCTGGTGCGGTTCTGGCAGGAAAAATTGGCAGGAAAAGGCATTTTGCAGGCAGGAACAGGAGAAACGCCCAAAACCATGGGATTTTACATGGCCTGTGGCTTCCAATTCTCCCATAGAATCACGGATTTTTTCGTTCATCATTATGACCATTCCATTGTGGAGGATGGCATACTGCTCAAAGATATGGTCTATTTTTCGTATAAACTGTAAAAAGTATGGGAAAGAAGTTACAATTTCCTTAAAGTTTTGTAAAGCCTTTGGTTTTCGGGCATTTTATGCTTGCGCCAAAGGCTGTTTTTCTGCTAAACTATAATAATGTAAAAGTATGCCTATGAGAAAGCACGGATTTCCAAAGGACATACAGGAAAAAGAAAAAATGAGGTGAACCAAATGGGTTTATTGGAAAAAATATTCGGGAACTACAGTGAAAAAGAAATCAAGAAAATCACTCCCATCGTGAAGAAAATCGAGTCACTGGCTCCCCAATATGAAAATCTCTCTGATGAAGAACTCAGAGGCAAAACACAGGAATTCAAAGATCGTCTGGCAAAAGGCGAAACATTGGACGATATTCTGCCGGAAGCATACGCTGTTGTAAGAGAAGCGGCGTCCCGTCCCCATGTACTGAATATGCGTCATTTCCCTGTACAGCTCATGGGCGGTATCGTCATGCACCAGGGACGTATTGCCGAAATGCGTACTGGTGAAGGTAAAACACTGGTGGCTACCCTGCCTGCGTACCTGAACGCACTGGAAGGCAAGGGTGTGCATGTTGTCACAGTCAATGACTATCTGGCACAGCGCGACAGCGAATGGATGGGGGAAGTATTCCGCTTCCTTGGTCTGACTGTTGGCTGTATCCTCAACAGCATGGACAACAACGAACGCCGTGCTGCTTATGCATGTGACATCACATACGGCACCAACAACGAATTTGGTTTCGACTACCTTCGTGATAACATGGTAGTCCGCAAAGAAAGCATGGTACAGCGTGACCTGCACTTTGCCATCATCGACGAAGTGGACTCTGTCCTCATCGACGAAGCCAGAACACCACTGATCATTTCCGGCAGCGGCTCCAAGTCCACAGACCTGTACCGCGTAGCCGATCTGTTTGTAAAACAGTTGAAAAAAGGCCGCATTCTCAACGAAGAAGAAGCTATGAACCCTCTGATGAAGGAAGAACTTCAGGAAGAAGGGGACTTCGTTCTGGATGAAAAGGCAAAAAGCGTTGTGCTGACACAGGAAGGTATCGCAAAGGCAGAAAAATTCTTCAACGTGGAAAACCTGTCTGACCCCGAAAACTTGGAGTTGCAGCACCACATCAACAATGCTCTGAAGGCAAACTACAACATGCATCTGGACAAAGACTATGTGGTAAACGAAGGGGAAATCGTCATCGTTGACGAATTCACCGGCCGTATGATGCCCGGCAGACGTTACTCCGATGGTCTCCATCAGGCAATCGAAGCAAAAGAAAATGTACAGGTACGCCGGGAAAGCAAAACACTGGCTACCATCACATTCCAGAACTACTTCAATAAATACAACAAAAAATGCGGTATGACTGGTACAGCAAAAACAGAAGAAGACGAATTCCGTAACATCTACGGCATGGACGTTGTGGAAATCCCCACAAACAGACCTGTTGCCAGAAAAGACTTACAGGACGTTGTTTACCGCACAGAAGCTGGCAAATTCCGTGCTGTTGTCCGTGACATCGCAGAAGCTCACGCAAAAGGTCAGCCTGTGCTGGTAGGTACCGTTACCATTGATAAATCCGAAGAACTGAGCAAGCTTTTGAAACGGGAAGGTATCCCTCATCAGGTATTGAACGCGAAATACCATGCAAAAGAAGCGGAAATCGTTGCTTTGGCAGGTCAGATGAACGCCGTTACCATCGCAACAAACATGGCTGGTCGTGGTACCGACATCAAGCTGGGTGAAGGCGTTGCGGAACTGGGTGGTCTGAAGATCATCGGTACAGAACGTCATGAATCCAGACGTATCGACAACCAGCTCCGTGGTCGTGCCGGCCGTCAGGGTGACCCCGGTGAATCTAGATTCTATATCTCTCTGGAAGACGACCTCATGCGTCTGTTCGGCTCCGAAAAGACCATGAAACTGGTTGACGCCATGGGCATGAGCGAAGATGAACCCATCGAAGCTGGCATGCTGACAAAAGCCATCGAAAACGCTCAGAAGAAAGTAGAAGGCAACAACTTTGCCGTTCGTAAACATCTGCTGGAATACGATCAGGTTATGAACGAACAGCGTGAAGTTATTTACGGCGAAAGAAAACGTGTACTTTACGGCGAAAACCTTCGTGACAGCATCATGGGCATGATTTCCCAGACCATTGACCGCATCATCGACGCACACATCAGCGACGAACAGATGCCCGAAGAATGGGATATGAATGCCTTGAGCGAATCTTTCTCCGCCATCATCCCCGTTGGCAGAATCAACATCAAAGAAGACGCTCTGGAAAAGATGACAAAAGACAAGCTGAAAGAAAACCTGAAAAAACTGGGTGTGCAGCTTTATGAAATGAAAGAAAAAGAAATCGGCGACGAAGAAAGAATGCGTGAACTGGAACGCGTGGTAATGCTTCGTGTCATCGACCAGAAATGGATGGATCATATCGACGATATGGATCAGATGCGTCAGGGCATCGGTCTGCACGCTTACGCACAGAGAGACCCTCTGATCGAATATAAATTTGCTGCATATGACATGTTTGAGGAAATGAGCAACCACATTCAGGAAGATACTCTGAAAATCCTCTACCGTGTCCGCATCGAAACCGAAGCAAAACGGGAAGAAGTGCAGAAACCCATGTTCACCAACAAGGACGATTCCGCTGTGAAACAGCCTAAGAAACGTGCTGAAGAAAAAGTTGGCAGAAACGATCCCTGCCCTTGCGGCAGCGGCAAGAAATACAAACAGTGCTGCGGCAGAAACGCTTAATAAGCAGGTGAAACCATGAGAAAACGGATACAGCCCATAGAATTGCCTTTTTATACCCAAAGAATGACCGCTGAAAACTGGCAGGAGGAGGGATTTCCCTCCCTTGCCGAAGCGGAAAGCTGGAGCGGCAGAGGCTGCGGCATTGCTTCTTTGCGGATGGTGCTGGAAGGTCTTGGCTGCAACTGCGGCGGGCAGTGGGAGATGATCTCCAAAGGCCTTGCGGCAGGGGCTTATAAAGAGGGCGTTGGCTGGATTCATGGAAAACTGGCAGAAATGGCTGGGGAATATGGCATTTTTGGAGAGGCAAAGAGGGGCAAGACCCTTGCTGATCTCCAAAAAGACTTGGAGAACGGCTTTGTCTGCATTGTTTCCGTGACACCTTATTTCCGTTTTGGGCAGCAGAAACCTGACGGAAGTTTTTACGGAAAAGGCGGACATCTGGTGCCTGTCTACGGCTGTGAAACAGAAGGGGGAAAGGCAGTTGCTTTTCTGCTCCACCATCCCTCTATGTACGCAGAATATAACGTGCCCCATTGGGCAGTTGTCCCAGAGGAGTTCGAGCCGTCTTTTTCCGGCAATTATATCCGTTTTCGAAAAGCCGGCACTTTGCGGCAGGCAGCGGCGGCAGACGCCCTTGCAATGAGCCGTATTTACGCCGAAAGCTGGAAAGTGGCTTTTCGGGGAGATGTGCCCGATGGATATCTGGATGGATTATCTGAAAATCATTGGGTAACCTTTTTTGAAAAAGCATTGACAGAAGGCGGCTTGTCTGCCAAACTGATTTTTGATAAGGAAAGAGCCGTGGGGGCAGTGGCTTATGGTGCTGCTCGGACAGAACTGCCTGCAGGGGGAACCCTTGTGGGAAAGGGCGGCGATTATAGTGCCTTTGGCGAAGTGGCTTCTCTTTATCTTTTGCCGGAATACTACGACAAAGGATATGGCAGAGAGCTGCTGGAAAACGTCAGAGACGAACTTCTGGAGAATTACGAAGGGGTTTACCTTTGGGTTCTTCGGGAGAATATGAGGGCAAGAGCCTTTTATGAAAAGCTGGGCTTTGCGCCCACAGAAGATGCCTGTCTGTGTGACATAGACGGCAAAACACTTACGGATATTCGTTACGTTTATCATAAAAAACAACCAAAAAAATTTTATTTTTAAAGGAGTTGATTTTTGCATGTTCGAATTAGAACAGATCCGTCTGGGCCTTTCCGCTTACGACGAAAAATTACAGGAAATGGGGGCTTCACTTTGACGTCGCTGGCGCCAAAGAGAAAATAGCCGAACTGGAAGAACTTTCTGCCGATCCTGATTTCTGGAACGATATGCAGAAAAGCCAGAAAACCTTGCAGCAGCTCAAAGGGCTGAAAAACAAGGTGGAAACTTATGAAGGTCTTGTGACCAAATACGAAGACATCCTCACCCTCATTGAAATGGGCATCGAGGAAGAAGACGAAAGCATTTACGAGGAAGTCAAGGAAATGAACGATTCCTTCTTGGAGGAATACGAACAGCTTCACGTAGCCACCATGCTGGACGGGGAATACGACCGCAACAACGCCATCGTTACTCTCCACGCTGGTACCGGCGGTACAGAAGCCTGCGACTGGACCAACATGCTGTTCCGTATGTACACCAAATGGGCTGCAAAAGCAGGCTTTGAGGTGGAAATTCTGGATATGCTGGACGGCGACGAAGCAGGTCTGAAATCTGTGACTTTGCAGGTCAACGGTGAAAACGCTTACGGCTATCTGAAGTCCGAAAAAGGCATCCATCGTCTGGTGCGTGTATCTCCTTTCGACAGCTCCGGCAGACGTCATACGTCTTTCGCTTCCTGCGATGTTATGCCGGAAATCGAAAACGACAATGAGATCGAAGTCAAAGCCGACGACATCCGTATCGACACATACCGTGCCAGCGGCGCCGGCGGTCAGCATGTCAACAAAACATCTTCCGCCATCCGTATCACTCACTTCCCTACTGGGGTTGTGGTACAGTGTCAGGATGAAAGAAGCCAGTTCAGCAATAAGGAACGTGCTTTCAAAATGCTGAAGAGTAAACTGTTGGCACTGAAAATTGAAGAACAGATGCAGAAACTGGCAGAAATCCGCGGCGATGTGAAAGAAATCGGCTGGGGCAGCCAGATTCGTTCCTATGTATTCATGCCTTACACCATGGTAAAAGACCATCGTACCGGCGAAGAAACCGGTAACGTAGGGGCAGTTATGGACGGTGCCATCGACAACTTCATCAGCGCATATCTGGCTTGGATCCACAGCTAAAAACAAGCTGAAAGGATTTCTCAAAGGAGTTTGGGAGAATTGAAAGAGATCAAGATCACCAAAAATGAGGAAAATCAAAGACTGGATAAATATCTGCTGAAATACTTCAACAAAGCGCCCAAAAGCTTTGTCTATAAAATGCTGCGGAAAAAACGCATCAAGCTCAACAAAGGCAAGGCAGAGGGCAGCGAGATGCTGTTGGAGGGGGATACCCTCCAGCTGTATCTGGCAGAAGAAACCATGGCAGGATTTATGGAGGAAAAGACTGTTCCTGTGGCAGAGCGTCACTTCGGCATTGTTTACGAGGATGACGATATTCTGGTGGTGAACAAGCCTGCTGGGCTTCTGACCCATCCGGAAAAAGCAGAGGATCGGGATACCCTCACAGATCAGATTTTGTATTACCTCTATGAAAAAGGACAATACACGCCTTCTGCGGAAAGCGCATTCACACCGGCAGTCTGCAACCGTCTGGACAGAAACACCAGCGGCATTGTGGTGGCAGGGAAAACCCTCCGTGCCGTGCAGGCAGTCAATGAAGCCATTCGCAGCCGGCGTATGGATAAATATTATGTTACATTGGTAAAAGGCGTAGTGGAAGAAGCGGGAGAAATCGACCTGTATCTTTCCAAGGATGAGGAGCGCAATCAGGTGCGGACAAGCCATCAGGAAAAAGCGGGATACCGCCGTGCCCTGACAAAGTACCGCCCCATTGCCCACACAAGGGACTATACCCTGCTGGAATTGCAGCTCATCACTGGAAAGACCCATCAAATTCGTGCCCACATGCAGGCCATGGGTCATCCCGTTTTGGGTGACAGGAAATATGGCGATGCCGAAGTGAACCGAAAGGTCAGAGGAGAGTTTGCTATTTCCAATCAATGCCTCCATGCCCGGAAAATCGTCTGGAAGGAAAAAGAAGGTTTCCTGTCCTATTTGTACGGAAAACAGATGACAGCGCCTTTGCCCAAGAACATGCAGGCTGTATGTGACAGTCTGTTTGGCGAAGAAGGACACTTCTGATGAGGAAAGAGGAGTGATTTCATGAAAGCAATTATATTGGCGGCAGGCTATGCCACCAGATTATATCCTTTGACCATCAATACGCCAAAGGCATTGCTTCCAATCAACAAAAAACCAATCATTGATTATATTGTAGACGAACTGAACACCATTACTGAGATTGACGAAATCTATGTGGTGACAAACAGCCGTTTCGCTCAGCATTTCACAGACTGGGCAAAGACAGCGCCGGGGAAAACCCCCATTTCTGTGCTGGATGACGGCACCACCAGTGACGAGAACAAAAAAGGCGCTGTAGGTGACATTGGCTTTGTCATTGCGGAGAAAAACATCGACGACGAACTCTTGGTCATTGCCGGAGATAATTTCTTTACATATTCCCTTCGGGATTATGTGGATTATTATCGGGAAAAAGACCATGACTGCGTTTGCGTCAAGAAATGGCCCAACAAAAAGGAATTGTCCCAGTTCGGCGTGGCATTGCTGGATGAAAACGGCAAGGTGCTGGATATTGAGGAAAAACCCAAGGAACCTAAGTCCGACACAGCGGTATTTGCCACATACCTTTACAAACGGGAAACAGTGCCCATGTTCCGGGAATATCTGGAAAGCGGCAACAATCCCGACGCACCGGGGAACTTCCCTGCATGGCTGTACAAACGCAAAGACGTGTACGCCTACACATTCTCTGGAGAATGTTATGACATCGGCACACCGGAAAGCTATCGGGAAGTTTGCCGCATGTATGAAAAATAAGAAACAACGGCTTCTGCCGCCTTTTTCTGGCGGAGGTGAGGCAGAAAAAGCCGACACAACGTGTCGGATTTTTTTCGTAGTGGAACGGAAAATGAAGGAGGCAGAAGAACAATGGAATGGATCGAAGTATTTGTAGCCACATCCCAGATGGGGCTGGAGCCGGTGGAAGGCGTGCTGTACCAGTGCGGTCTGAATGGGCTGATGATTCACGACGAAGCGGATTTTGCGGAATTTCTGGAAAATCCCAATAGAGAATGGGACTATGTTGCCGATGAACTGGTGGAAGAAAAACAGGAACAGACCACAGGCATCACCTTTTTCCTGCGTGACAACCTCTATGGCAGAGAACAGCTGTCCCAGATCAAAAGCGCACTCCAGAGCGTGAAAGAAACAGAAAAAGAACTGGATTTGGGCTCTCTGGAAGTGACTATGAAAAACGTAGCGGAAGAAGACTGGGCAAACAACTGGAAGAAATATTTCAAACCCTTCCCCGTAGGCGATAAAATCATGATCAAGCCCTCTTGGGAAGAACTGCCTGCCCAGACAGATAAAATCATTCTGAAAATCGACCCCGGTCATATTTTCGGTACAGGCACCCACGAAACCACACAGCTTTGCATGGAGCTTATCGAAAAATATGTGAAGAAAGACGATATGGTGCTGGATATTGGCTGCGGCAGCGGTATCCTGTCCATCGCTTCTTTGCTGCTGGACGCAAAAGAAGCAGATGCGGTAGATATTGATCCCAACGCTATCCAGATCGCTTATGAAAACAGCGACAGAAACGACATCGACCGGAGCCGTTACCATGTAAAAGCCGGCAATATTCTGGAAGACAAAGAATTGCAGGCGTCCTACAGCGGCAAGAAATACGATTTGGTGGCTGCCAATATCGTGGCAGACGTTATCATCGCTTTGACAAAACAGGTGCCGGATTACATCAAAGACGGCGGCATTTTCCTGTGCAGCGGCATCATCACCGAACGGAAGGAAGATGTGCTGGAAGCTTTGAAAGCCGCAAACTTTGCTGTGCTGGATATCAAGGAAAAAACAAGCTGGGTTGCCATTGCGACAAAATATGAGGGATAAGCCATGCCGAAATTTTTTGTGACACCACAGGATATTGTGGGAAAGAAAATCACCCTGACAGGGGAAAATGAAAAGCATATCAAGACAGTGCTTCGGGCAAGAGAAGGGGAGGAAATCACTGTGTGTGACGGGGAAGGAACGGACTATCAGTGCCGCATCCTTTCTCTGGAACGTGGTGTGGTGACGGAAGTCCTTTCTTCCGCTCCTTGCGACGTGGAGCCGGAAACGAAAATTACCCTTTATCAGGGATTGCCCAAAGCGGATAAAATGGAATGGATCATCCAGAAATGCGTGGAACTGGGTATTGAGCGAATTGTGCCTGTTTCCACGGAAAGAGCCATTGTGAAGCTGGACAAAAAAGAAGGCAAGAAGCTGGAACGCTGGCAGAAAATCGCCGAAGCCGCCGCAAAACAGAGCGGACGGGGCATCATCCCCCAGATGGGAGAAAGTGTGCTGACTTTCAAAGAAGCTGTAGCGGAAGCGGCAAAACTGGATGGGGCGCTGATTCCTTATGAAAAAGAGGAAGAAAGAGGCATCCGCCAGTTTGTACAGTGCTTTTCCGGCAAGACCGTAGGGGTCTTTATCGGACCAGAAGGCGGTTTTGCGCCGGAGGAAATCCAGCTGGCACAGGAAGCAGGGATTCTGCCGGTGACACTGGGCAAACGAATCTTACGGACGGAAACGGCGGGCATGACCACCGTTGCCTTGTTATTATATGAATTGGGCTAAGGAGGAAACAGAAATGATTTATTTCGATAATGCCGCCACCACAAGAGCGCTGCCCGAAGTGGCGGAAAAAATGACCTATATGCTGTGTGAAAACTTTGGGAACCCTGCTTCCGTCAGCGTCATGGGTCTGGAAGTGGAAAAGGAAATCCGCAAGGCTTCTGAAATCCTTGCCAATGGTATCCGTGCAAAGGAAGAAGAAATTTTCTTTACCAGCGGCGGTACAGAAGGGGATAACTGGGCCATTTACGGCACAGTGGAAGGCTATGCAAGAAACGGGAAACACCTTATCACAACGGCCATTGAACATCCTGCTGTGAAAAATCCCATGAAGCATCTGGAAGAAAAAGGATACGAAGTTACATGGCTGAGTGTAGACGAAAAGGGACATATTTCTCTGGAAGAACTGGCAAACGCCATCCGTCCCGACACCATTTTGGTGAGCACCATTCTGGTGAACAACGAAACAGGTGTCATTCAGGATGCGGCAGCCATTGGGAAACTTATCAAAGAAAAAAATCCCAACACACTGTATCATGTGGACGCCGTACAGGCATTCGGCAAATATCCCATTGATGTACAGAAAATGAAAATCGACCTGCTCACCATGAGCGGCCATAAAATCCATGGCCCTAAAGGCGTAGGTATGCTCTATATGCGCAAAGGTCTGAAAGTACGTCCCTTCATTCTGGGGGGCGGTCAGCAGAAAGGCCAGAGAGCTGGCACAGAAAACGGTGCTGGCGTGGCTGGTTTGGGGGTAGCGGCAGACGTTGCCTTCCGTTCCATGAAAGAAAGCATTGAACATGTGAAAGAAGTAAAGAAAACCCTTATGGACGGCATTTTGGCAATGCCTGACACACAGGTCAACGGGGATGGACTGGAAGAAGCCAGCCCTTATGTACTGAATGTGACTTTCAAAGGTCTGCGCAGTGAAGTATTGCTGCACAGTCTGGAAAGCAAGGGGATTTTCGTATCCGCAGGTTCTGCCTGCGACAGCAGAAAGAAAGTGGGCAGCCCCGTTTTGACAGCCATGGGCATGCCTTTTGAAGAAATCGAAGGGGCGGTACGTTTCAGCTTCTGTCGGTATAACACCGTAGAAGAAGCCAAAGAATGTCTGAAAGCGCTGGAAGTAACCGTACCTTTCCTGCGTAAAATCAACCGACAGAGATAAGGAGGAAGTATGGCGGATAAAGTATTGCTTGTAAAATTCGGGGAAATTGCCATGCGTGGCGATAACCAGTATATCTTCATCAATCGTCTGATTCTGGCGATTCGCAGAAATCTGGACCCTGTAGGAAATTATTATGTCGTGAGAGAACCCGGTCGTCTCATTGTAGAAGACCGTGGCGGCGAAATGGATTATGATTTGGTCATCCCCAGAGTAGAGCCTATTTTCGGTCTGGTGGCACTGTGCCCCGGTATCAGATTGCAGGAAATGTCCATGGACGCCATCAAAGAAGAAGCGCTGCGTCATATGCAGGAGCTCTACGGCGATAAGCCCATGACATTTAAGGTAAACGCCCGTCGTTCCAATAAGGGCTTTGGCGTGGCATCCATGCAGATTGCGGCAGATGTAGGGGAATACATCCTTGACCACATGCCCAACATGACTGTAAATGTCAAAACACCTGACGTTGTGCTGAACATCGAAGTGCGTAACCGCATTTATATGTATTCCAAAATCATCAAAACTTATGGCGGTCTGCCCTACGGCAGTTCCGGCAAAGGCGTTTCTCTGCTCTCCGGCGGTATCGACAGCCCCGTTGCTACATGGATGATGGCAAAACGTGGGGTGGAAGTGGAAGGCGTATACTTCCATAGCCCTCCGTATACAAGCGAATGGGCAAAACAGAAAGTTATCGACCTGGCAAAACGCATTGCGGACTTTACCGGCGAATTTAAGCTCTATGTGGTGCCTTTTACAGATCTCCAGCTGTATCTGCTGGAAAATGTGCCTCATGATAAGCTGACCATCCACCTGAAACGTGCCATGATGCGTGCGGCAGAAAAAATCGCTGAAAAAGACGGCGCATGGAGCCTCATCACCGGCGAAAGCGTGGGTCAGGTAGCCAGCCAGACCATGCAGGGCATTTATGCCATCAACGCAGTCTGCAATATGCCCGTACTGCGTCCTTTGGCAGGTATGGATAAGCAGGAAATCATCAATATCGGTACCAAAATCGGCACCTATGACATTTCCATCCGTCCTTATGAGGACTGTTGCACCATTTTCGTGGCAAAACACCCTCAGATCAAACCTCGTCTGAATGTTATCGAACGTATTGAACGGAAGCTGACAGACTTGGACAAATATCTGGAAGAAGCTGTGGAAAAGGCGGAAATCATCGAACTGTAACATAGAAACATCGGTATGCGAAATTTAGAAGGCATGCCGATGTTTTTTTATAGAGAGAAAGAAATGTTCTTGTAGAGAAACACTTTCCTTGTTATAATGTGCTTGTATATATAAGTATACAAAAAAATGTTTATGTATTAGGAGGGGTTATTTATGAAAAAAAGAAGTATGAGGGGGCTGGCTGCGGCACTGATGCTGGCTATGGCACTGCCTGTGACAGCTTTCGGGGCAGAAACCGTGCAGGTGGACGGCTATGACAGAATGGAAGGAGAAGCGGCTCAATATCAGCTCAGCATTTCCAATGTGACAGGCAAGACCACTGTGGCTGGAAAGGAAGCCTATGTGTGTCAGGCGCCTGTGAAAGTGACTGCTGTGGACGAGTTGCAAACTTTTGATGTGACAAAGTATCTCAGTGCCGGAAGTGCACTGGCAGCCCAAGGGGTCATGCTTCCTGATGGTTACACACAGGAAAGCTGGGATGCGCTTTATTATGAGAGCGAGGGGGATGCTGGCGTGCAAGTTGGCACCACTTATACCATCAATGAACCCGGCATTTATCGTGCCCTTGGCATGTATCCTGCCATTGCAGGCGGTGCGGAAGTATATCTGGTGGTAGAAGGCAATGGACAGACAGCGGCAAGCCTGACAAAGCCCCAGTATACCACAGCTGCACCCAGTACAGCCAAAGTGCTGGTAAATGGCAAGGAAATGGCTTTTGATGCTTACACCATCGGCGGCAATACATATTTCAAACTCCGTGACGTAGCGGCAGCTGTCAACGGCACCGTAAAGAACTTCAATGTCCTTTGGGATACAGATAGAAAAGCCATTAGCTTACAGCCGGAAACAGCTTATGTGGCAGTAGGCGGCGAAATGGCAGCAGGGGATGGCACCGCAAAACAGGCATTGCCTTCCGGCGCGCCTGTGTATATGGGCTGGATGGAATACGCAATGCCTGCTTACAACATCAACGGCAGCACATACTTCAAACTGCGTGACCTGTGCAGCTTGATGAACATCGCTGTAGGCTGGGATGATGCTACAAAAACAATCACGGTAGACAGCACAAAATAAGAAATTTTAAAAGGAACATGGGAAAGCAACTTCCCCTTAAGAAAACACTGATTTTTCTTATCCTTGATTTCTTAAGGGGAATTGCGACGGCTGTCTTCAGAAGAAAACATAACAAATAAAATCTGAATAAAATAAGAAAGCCAAAATCCTTTATCATGATAAGGATTTTGGCTTTCTTTGTTTTCTTATGAAGATGCCCCTAAGATTCCGGCGTTTTTTATGAAGAAGCCCCTAAAATCATGTTCCTTTTTTTATGGAAAAAAGCGTAAAGGGGATACCCTAGCTTGAAAACGTCAAAAAGGGGGTTCTCAGAGGACTTTTTCTTTTTTATGGGGAAAGTTTCGTGGAAGGGGGTAAAAACGCCAGAGAGGGGCTTATAATGGAAAATAGATGTATACAAGATACAAAACAATGTAGCAAGAGGCATTTTTTCGGAAAAAGGGGTGTTTTTCTTGGGGAAGGGGATTTTGAAGGGGAGAAGAAAGACAAAAAGAAAAGCGCCCGATTCTATCGGACGCTGTTGCTATTTTTTGTGGTATATGATGTTTGATTTTATATAAATGGGCTTATTCCAGAACGTATACGGTTACGTTTCTAACACCCCAGCTGTATGCTTCGGAAACGCTGTTCACGCATACATCCAGTCTGCCGCCTTTGATGGCGCCGCCAGTGTCTGCGGCAATGGCTACGCCGTAACCGGGCACGTATACTCTAGAGCCCAGAGGGATCACTTTAGGGTCAACGGCTACTACGCCTCTGCCGGCTTTCATGCCGGTGGCTGTAACGCCGGTGCAGCCTGCGTCATAAGGTGTGTAGGCTGTTGCTTTTACATTGATTGCTTTGGAGTAGGTGTAACCTGCGATCACATTTTCGGGACCTACTTCCACGATTTTATCTACGGGTTCGGTAACAACCTTTTCTTCCACGAAAACGGTTTCTACCAGTTCTGTGCCGTGATAGATTTCTTTGTTGATAACAGTTGCGGTGCCGTTAACACCTTCCTGTACCACGCGGGATTCACCGCTTTTCAGGTTGTTGTTTGTGCGTTCTACTGTTTCGTAGGGCACTGTTTTTGTTGTGGAAACGGTTTTTTCAGTCACGGATGTGAGGGACAGTTCCATATTGTCTTCCAGTACATCGCTTTCATCTGCGTTTGTTACGATGTATTCTGTTTCCACGTTTTCCGCAAGGTCAGCCATCAGTTCGCCGACCGTCGTCTTATCTGTTGTCACCATGCGGGGTACACCGTCCATATCCAGTAATACGGACTGTGTGTTTTTGTCATAAGCGGACGCTGTGCCGCAGCCGATTGCTAAAATAGATACCACGATAGCAAATACTCTAAGATGTTTTTTCATTGTTTTCCTCCTTGAACGTTGGTTCCTTTTTTCTGTACCACTCTTTTTTGTGGGTAAAAAGGAGTGGGAGCCGAAAAGGATTTGGGTTGACGGTTCGGAAAAAATTCTGCGTCTTTTCTCCAAGGCCGCCTGGCGTTCCTCTCGTATTCAGATGATAGACATTAGATTTTATGCCTTTCCCGAAAGACCTTAGGGGTCATTCGGTATCGCAGTCGTAAGGGATGGAAGTCGTCACTTCTATCGATAAATTTCGTTAAATTCACAACTGCAAAAAATGAAGATATATCATAACGATATACCTTCATTTTTATTACGTTGCTTATATTAACATATTTGTAACATTTATGCAACCCTTTTTTAAAAAAAGAGCGATTTTGCGTTATCAAACGTAATTTTTGCGACATCTTCCGGTGACAATTTCTTAATTTCCGCAATCTTTTCGACAACAAATTGCAAATTTCTGGAGTCGTTACGTTTGCCGCGGTTGGGGTTGGGTGCCAGATAAGGGCTGTCTGTTTCGATGAGGATTTTTTCAATGGGGATTTTATCCACCACTTCCACCAGTTTTTTGGCGTTTGAGAAGGTCACTACCCCCCCAACACCGATGAAAAAGCCCATATCTACGTAGTCTTTCGCCATTTGCCATGCACCGGAGTAACAGTGGATGACACCCCGACGAACAGGGCTGCTTTTGATGATGTCAAAGGTCTCCTGAGAAGCGTCTCTGGAGTGAATTATTACAGGTTTGTTAACAGATTCCGCAAGGCGTAATTGCTGACGGAACCAGAACTGCTGCAGTTCTCTGGGACTGAAATCGTAATAATAATCCAGACCGATTTCGCCGATGGCAACTACCTTTTCATGAGCCGCAAGACGGCGGAGTTCTTCGATGGTCTGGGAGGTCATTTCGCTTACATCGTGAGGGTGTACGCCGACGGATGCGTAAATGTAGTCATATTTTTCAGCCAGACGGATGCTTTCCTGAGAGCTTTTCAGGTCGCAGCCGATGTTGACTACATGGTCAATACCGCAAGAGGGGAGAAGCTCTAAGAGCTTCTCCCTGTCTTCACGAAAGCGTTTATCGTCATAATGTGCGTGAGATTCGAAATACATCAGCTGATGCTGCTCCCGCTTGCAAAGTCTTTGTCGTCTGTTGTCAGAACGCTCAGTTTGCCGTCTCCGTCTTCGGCACACAGAATCATTCCGTAAGACATTTCACCCATCATTTTTCTGGGTTTCAGGTTATACGCAACGACAACGCGTTTGCCTACCAGTTCGCCGGGGGCATAAGCGTCTTTGATGCCGGAGAAGATAACTCTTTCTTCGTCACCGATTTTGATTACGTTGCGCAGCAGTTTTTTGGAGCCTTCCACTTCTTTGCTTTCCAGCACTTCGCCGACTTTCAGCTGTACTTTGCAGAAGTCTTCGATGGTAATTTCTGCAGGGTATTCGCTTTCGGCTTCAGCTTTCTTTTCTTCGGCTTTTTTCTGCTGGTTTGCAACGGATGTTGCCTGAGAAGCTTTGATGGCTGCTTCCAGTTCTGCCAGTTCTTTCTTCATGTCAATTCTAGGGAACAGTGTTTCGCCTTTCTGTACTTTCAGTTCAGCAGGCAGTACGCCCCATGTTTTTGTGCTGTCCCAAGCAGTTGCGTCGCCTTCTGTGATGTTGTACTGTGCCCAGATTTTTTCGGGTGTGTTGGGCATGAAAGGCTGAATCAGGATGGAGATGATGCGGATGCTTTCTGCAACATTGTACAGAGCGTTTGCCAGTTCCGCTTTCTTTTCTTCGTCCTTGCACAGAATCCAAGGCTGTGTTTCGTCGATATATTTGTTTGTACGGCGAACCAGATTCCAGATTTCCACCAGAGCGTCGCTGAAGAACATTTTTTCCATAGCGTTTTCCACTTTTTCTGTGGTGGACAGCGCAACAGCTTTCAGGTCTTCGTCAAAAGCAGTTGCGGTGCGGTCTGCGGGCAGTGTGCCGCCGAAATATTTGTCGATCATACCAACGGTTCTGGAAACCAGGTTGCCCAGGTCGTTTGCCAGGTCGGAGTTGATACGCTGGATCAGTGCTTCGTTGTTGAAGTTGCCGTCCTGACCGAATGCGATTTCACGCAGCAGGAAGTAACGGATGGCGTCTACGCCGTATTTGTCAACCAGTACGTTAGGGTCTACAACGTTACCAACGGATTTGGACATTTTGCCGCCGTTGATAACCAGCCAGCCGTGACCAAAGATCTGTTTGGGCAGAGGCAGGTTCAGAGCCATCAGCATTGCAGGCCAGATGATAGCGTGGAAACGTACGATTTCCTTACCTACAACGTGTACGTCAGCAGGCCAGAATTTTTTGAACAGGCTGTCGTCTTCTGTGCCGTAACCCAGAGCAGTGATATAGTTGGACAGCGCGTCTACCCAAACGTATACGATGTGGCCGGGGTCAAATTCTACAGGTACGCCCCATTTGAAGGAGGTACGGGAAACAGCCAGATCTTCCAGACCGGGTTTCAGGAAGTTGTTGATCATTTCGTTCTGGCGAGTGTTGGGCTGCAAAAATTCAGGGTTTTCTTCCATGTATTTGATGATTCTGTCCTGATATTTGGAAAGACGGAAGAAATAGCTTTCTTCTTTCAGCAGTTCTACATCACGGCCGCAGTCGGGGCATTTGCCGTCTACCAGCTGATGTTCTGTGAAGAAGGATTCGCAGGGTGTGCAGTACCAGCCTTCATAGGAGCTTTTGTAGATGTCGCCCTGATCGTAGAGCTGTTTGAAGATTTTCTGAACGGTTTTTACATGGTAATCGTCTGTGGTACGGATGAATTTATCATAGGAGATGCAGAGGGTGCTCCACAGTTCCTTGATGCCTTTGACGATTTTGTCGGTGTATTCCTTGGGTGTCATGCCCTGACCGTTGGCGATACGTTCGATTTTCTGACCGTGTTCGTCAGTACCTGTCAGGAACATAACGTCGTAGCCACGGAGTCTTTTGTAACGTGCCATGGTGTCTGTTGCAACGGTACAGTAGGAATGACCGATATGCAGCTTATCACTGGGGTAATAAATGGGTGTGGTGATATAAAATTTTTCTTTTGCCACAAATATCTCTCCTTTTCAATGGTTTTCTACAAAAATGGAAGATGGCACACAATAAAAAAACCGCCCTTTCTGCAAAGGACGGAAGTGACCGTGTTACCACCTTAGTTTATCTTTTTTTCACAAAAAAGACCTCAGCAGGTACAATAAATACCCTCACGCAGTAACGGGCGCAACCCGTCGCAGCCTATGCAAAAGCAGTCGGTGCGAAGCTCCAAGGCCATGTTCAGCGTCATTCCTGCGCCCCTTTTCAGCTTGCCGGGGCTCTCTGTGGCATTTTGTGCCGCCTACTCTCCTTTTCATTGCTGTTGTCCCTTGCATTTTACTATATTTTGGGCTTTTCTGTCAACGGATATACAGGGAAAAGGAGAAATAAATGGTTTTTGTGGAAAAAATTTATGCCACAGGATTGTAGCATTTTTCCATGAAAGAGGAAAAGGTGTGATACCATGGGAAAAAGGAGGGAGAAAATCATGGAAAAACCACTGGATGTATTGCAGGATTTATACCAGAAAACAGACTTAGTGCGGAGTATCCTTTCCCTTTTGCTGGATGCTATGATGGGAGGGAATGGAGAATGGAAAACCCCTTATGTGGTAACGGTGTCCCACATGACGGAGATGGTGGAGGAGATACAGACAGAACTTCTGGCAGCAACGGAGGAGCTGTTTCGAGAGAGGCGAAAGATACAGAAAACGGATGTCTAAGGGCTAGTGTCCTTCGGAGAGGTACTTTTGGCGCAAAAGTACCCAAAACTTGGGGACTGGGAGAGTCGGAAACGGCAATATGGAGGAAGTTTGTCTGGAAAAAGAGTAGAAGGGGCAGAATTTGCCCCTAATTTTTAAAATATGCGAAAAAAACAGCCTTTCTCTGTTTGAAAAAGGCTGTTTCTACTTATTATATTATGTTTCCTGCTGAAACAAAATTACATAAGATTTTCGGGATTCAGGCATTCCAGTTCGGGCAGTACGAAACGTCCGTCTTTGCGGATGAGCACATCATCGAACCAGATTTCACCGCCGCCGTATTCCGGTGTCATAATCAGCACCAAATCCCAATGGATAGCGGATTTATTGCCGTTGGGTGCGTCGTCATAGCAGTTGCCGGGAGTGAAGTGGATGCTGCCGGAAATCTTTTCGTCGAACAGGATGTTGTTCATGGGTTTTGTGATATAAGGGTTTACACCGATGGCAAATTCACCTACATATCTTGCCCCTTCGTCTGTGTTGAAGATGTGTTCCAGACGTTCTTTGTCATTGCCGTCGCAGTCGATGATTTTCCCGTCTTTGAATGTGAGTTTTACATTTTCAAATGTAAAGCTGTTGTATTCGGAAGGGGTGTTGTAAGTGATGACGCCGTTGATGGAGTCACGAACGGGGGCGGTGTAGATTTCCCCGTCGGGAATGTTGCAGGTGCCGGCGCATTTCACTGCGGGAATGTCCTTGATGGAGAATGTCAGGTCGGTGCCTTTTGCCACCAGACGGACTTTGTCTGTGCGGTTCATCAGGTCAACGATGCTGTCCATGGCTTTGGACATTTTGCCGTAGTCCAGATTGCATACATTGAAGTAGAAATCTTCAAAGTCTTCCAGACTGGTGTGTGCAGACTGTGCCATGCCGTTGGTGGGATAGCGCAGTACCACCCATTTTGTATGAGGCACGCGGATTTCATGGTGGACAGGGGCAGAGTAATATTTTTCGTAAATGCTCTGTTTTTCGTTGGGCACGTCTGCCTGTTCGGTGATGTTGTCCTCCCCACGAACGCCGATGAAAGCATCCATTTCATTCATAAGCAGGCTGTCTGCCTTTGCCATGAGCTCCATCTGTTCTTTTGTGGCACCCAGCAGCAGTTCACGTTCCAGAGAGTTTGTCATGAGCTGCAAAAAGGGTGTTGCGCCGATTTTGTATACTTCTTTGATGATGGCTTTTACCAACGGCGCCGGATGGATGCCGTTCTGGTGAATCATGACCTTTTCGCCTTTTTGCAGGCGGCAGGAATTATGCACCAGATTATAAGCCAATTGTTCAATTCTAGGGTCCATATTTCAATCTCCTTTCGATGTAACCTTCTGTATTCGTTCCTATTTTACCCTTTTTTGGGGAAATACGCAAAAAAAATTACGGGAAAATTTGACACGCCCCCAAAGGATGGATACAATAGGACAAAGAAAGGAAGGTGTGAGCCATGCGGGTTGCCATTCCCACAAAGGACGGAGAAATTTTCCGCAGATACAGCGAAACAAAAGAATTTACGGTTTATGAAGTGGAAATCGAACTGGTGAAGGCAAAAGAAGTGGTGCCCTTGGGGGATAAGACCATTGCGGAGTTTCTCACAGAACAGGACATCAATGTGGTGCTCTGCGCCAATATCCGTTCCGCAGGCAGAACCTTGCTCCGCACCAAGCGCATTGAGCTCATCTACGGCGTGACGGGAAACGCCGACGAAGCCATGATTCGCTATCTCAGCGGAGAGCAGCTGGGGACGGTGGAGGAAAACGCTTTGCTGCGGATGGAACTGGACGAGAGGATATAAGGAGGCAATATGTTACTGGAACGTTTTTTCCCTGATTTGTACATTCAGTCCGTTTATGACCTGCCTTTGGCGGAGCTGAAGGAAATGGGCATACGGGGACTGGTATTCGACATCGACAACACGGTGGCGCCCTTTGATGTGGCAGACCCGGACGAAAAACTCATTGACTTTTTTGCGCAGCTGCAGGAAATGGGTTTCCGTCTGTGTATCCTGTCCAACAACAACAAAGAACGGGTGCATCGCTTCAATAAGCCCCTGAAAGCCCTTGCCATCCACAAAGCAGGCAAGCCCAGCCCCAGAAAAATGAAGCAGGCCTTGAAGCGTCTGGGACTGGTGCCCCAAGAAGCAGCTATGGTAGGCGATCAGGTATTTACAGATATGTGGTGCGGTCACAAAGGCGGTCTGTACTGCATCATGACAGCGCCTATCTGTGAGCGCGACCAGCTCATCACCAAGGTGAAACGGGGCATGGAACGGAAAGTTATGAATGTATATTTTAAGAGAAACGGCATGATCTGAGCCAAAAAGATGGTTTTTTTCAGATTATGTATTGAAAAATCAATGATTTTCCATTAAAATATAAAAGGATATGCTTATTTTTAGAATAAGAAATATAGTATCATTTTCAAAAACAGCGGGAATATTTTTCCCGTAAGATGAAATTTGAGGAGGAAATAAAACATGATTTCTGCAGGTGAACTTAGAAACGGCGTAACCATGGAATACGAAGGCGAAATTTACAGCGTACTGGAATTCCAGCATGTAAAACCCGGTAAAGGCGCGGCTTTCGTTCGTACAAGACTGAAAAACATCAAAACAGGCGCAGTAGTGGAAAAAACATTCCGTCCTACTGAAAAAATGTCCAAAGCACACATCGACAGAATGGATATGCAGTACCTGTACAATGACGGTGAACTGTATCACTTCATGAACAACGAAACATTCGACCAGATCGCTCTGAATGCACAGGATGTTGGCGATTCCCTGAAATTCGTAAAAGAAAACGAAAACGTAAAACTGCTGGCGCATGACGGCAACGTATTCGGCATCGAACCCCCTCTGTTTGTTGAACTGGAAATCACAGACACAGAACCCGGTTTCGCAGGCAACACAGCACAGGGCGCTACAAAACCCGCTATCGTTGAAACAGGCGCATCCGTTCAGGTACCTCTGTTCATCAACCAGGGTGAAATCATCAAAATCGACACTCGTACAGGCGAATACCTGAGCAGAGTAAACAACTAATCTTTTTTCCAATCTTTCGGAAGGAGGCAGTGATAAATGGAATATTTCGATAAGAAGATCACATATCTGAGAGGGCTTTGCGACGGCAGCGGATTCGATCCCGATACCAAGGAAGGCAAGATTTTCCATGGCATCATGGATATTCTGGAGGATATGGCGTTTATGCTGGAAACCTTCCTGGATGATGAAGAGCTGGAAGAAATGGAACTGGATGAAGAAGAAACGGAAGAACCCGTATACTTCTATTCCTTCATCTGCCCCAACTGCGGCGAGGAAATCGACGTGGATGAGGAAACCATGGAAACCCAGAAGGAAATCGCCTGTCCCGCTTGCGGCAACAGCATTCCCATGGGCACTATGGATATAGATGAACTGAAATTCTGATGAGAAAAGGCTGAGAACAAAGCAATTTCCTTTTAAAAACATTGGTTTTTCTTTTCCTTGATTTCTGAAGGGGAATTGCGATGGCTGTATTCAGAAGAAAACATACAAAATAAAATCTCAGTAAACATAAGAAAGCTGAAATCCCTGTATCAATAAGGATTTCAGCTTTCTTTGTTTTCTGATGAAGATGCCCCAAGTTCTTAGCCTTTTTGTGCATATCAGAATCTGGCAATGACTAGTGTATCCTCCCCGTGGATAACGGTGTTGCCATCGGGAATAACAGTGCCGTTTTGATTTTGTATCATGACGATAAGGGTGCCTTTGGGCAGAGACAGTTCTCGCAGGGCTTTTCCTTTCCATTTATGGGTTTTGTCGATGGAAACTTCATAGAGAGTCAGGTTTTCCCGATCCTCAAATTCATGCCCAGCCAGAACCAGCAGATCTCCTGCCAGCAGGACAGTGGAACCGTTTGGCACCAGAGAAACACCATTCCGCAGAATCAGGGTCACCAGCAGTTCCGGCGGCAGAGGGATATCCTTCAGGGGATGACCTACCCACGGATGCTGGGGGCTGATGGAAATTTTGGAAAAGGTGATGTCGCTTTCCGCCTGATAGTCGTTGAAGGTGCGGCGGACGTCGGCTTTCTCGTCGATCATGTTCAGTTTATGTGCCATAGGTGCCAGCAAAGTGCCCTGCAAAGAAATGGAAAGGAGTACAATGCAGAACACCAGGTTAAACAGGTTGTATTCCATAGGCGCGCCGCTGAGGACTGCCTGAATGGCAAATACGATGGAAGCGGCTCCTCGCAGCCCAGACCAGGAAACCAAGCCGATCTGTTCCTTGGAAGAACGGAAGGGTGCCAGTACCGCGGCTACGGAAAGAGGTCTTGCCACAAGGGTCAAAAACGCCATGATCAGCAATGCCGGCAGGAATACCGCAGGCAGCTGGGAAGGCGTTACCAGCAGTCCTAACAGGAAGAAGATGACCATTTGGGCAATGCCTGTCAATACGTCGAATGTCAGCACCAGATCCCGTTTGTGGGGCAGATAGGAATTCCCCATGACAATGCCGCAGAGATATACACTCAGATATCCATTGCCCCCCAGAGCCGAAGGCAGGGCATACGCCAGTGCGGAAACGGCCAGAAGGAAAATGGTATTCCCCTGTGCAATGTAAAAGTTACAGCGATTTAGTATGAAAACGGCAGTTTTGCCGAAAATCAGACCCAGAACGCCGCCGATTGCCATCTGCCGCAGCACCAGCAGGGGGACAGATACTTGGTCTCCTGTGAGTATGGTGATCCACAGCAGGGTCAGCATATAGGACATGGGGTCATTGGAACCGGACTCCATTTCCAGCATGGAGGCTGTATGGTCTTTCAGGTTCAGCCGTTTGGAACGAAGGATGCTGAATACGGAAGCGGCGTCTGTAGATGAGATGACAGAGCCCATAAGCATGCTTTCTGCCCATGGAAGCTGCAGGACGAAGTGAGCAAAGGCGCCTACCAGTCCAGCGGTGAACAGTACCCCGAGGGTGGAAAGCAGCGTGGATTTGACAGCAACGGAACGGGCTTCTTCAAAGTTGGTGCCGAAGCCCCCGTAAAACATGATGAAGATCAAACTGATGGAACAGATGACTTCAGAAAGACGGTAATTATCAAAGGGAATATGCAGTATGCCATCAACACCGAAGCACATGCCAAGAGCCAGAAACGCCAGCAGGGATGGCACCCCTAGGCGAAAGGTCAGACGATGCACCAAAATGCAGATGATGATGACAATGCCTGCCAGCAATAAAATTTCATTCAATGGACATTCCTCCTGTTCTGCCTGCCGGCGGCATAAGTTTCTGTTACTAGTTTAGTGGGCGGCGGCATGTTTTGGCAATGTTTTTTTGAGATTTGTAAAATATTGGCAAAGGCAGGAAGCTTTTTCTGGAAAAATTATGTCAACATGCAGAGGATGGGAGGAAATAAAGTTTTGGCGGCGAATACAAAAAAAGAAACCATTTGCAGAAAGAAGGCGAACTATGGAACCATATTTGCATAAAGTACAGTATTACGAAACAGACAAAATGGGCATTGCCCATCATTCCAATTACATCCGCTGGATGGAGGAAGCCCGTGTGGATTTTCTGGAGAAAATCGGCTGGGGTTTTGACCGTCTGGAGGCGGAAGGCATTGTTTCCCCTGTGGTGGGGGTTCATGGGCGGTACAAGAAAAGCTGCACATTTGCCGATGTGCTGGAAATTACCGTAAAAGTGCAGAAATACAACGGCATGATGATGCATCTGGTGTATGAAATCAGATTGGCGGAAAACGGACAGGTGCTCTTTACAGGCATTTCCGAGCACTGCTTCTTAGATCAGGCAGGAAAGCCGCTGCGGCTGAAACAGAAATGGCAGGAGTTGGATGAAATCCTGAAAAACTGCGTAGCGGAATACGAGGCGGAAAAAGCATAAGAAAAAAGGCTGAAATCCTTGTGTATTGTAAGGATTTCAGCCTTTTTGGGTTTCTTATGATTCATCCTGACGACAGGGAGGCAGGGGACGGTTTGTCAAAAGGGCGCGTTCTACACTCCAGTAGAAGTTTTCTTTGCCCACATATTCGTCTAAGTCTGTTCTGCGCATCATTTCCATGGCACGGGAAGGCAGACCGCAGAGAACTACGTCTACGCCTTGCATCCGCAGGTTCCCAATGAGGGTGCGGAGAGTCTGGGCACAGGAAATGTCAATGTTGGATACACCGCGCATGGACAGGAGCAGTGTATCGCAGCTGCCGATCTTTGTGGAGATATCTGCCACATTCTGAGTGTTTGCGAAGATCATAGGGCCTGTGATATAAGCCACCATGGCGTTATTGTAGCGATTCCGCAGGGCAGGGTCTGTCACATGGAGACGATCCATATCTACCTTTTCGTAGTTGATTTCGATGAAGGACAGACGGGATACCAAGAAGATCAGACCGATGACAACACCTACCAGAATGGCAATGGTCAGGTCGAATACGATGGTAGCTACCATGGTTGCCACAAATTCCAGCATAGCCCCTTTGAATTTATGAGAGAACATATACAGGATGGAGTTCCATTCGTTCATGCGCCATGCAGTCACCATAAGCACGCCGGCAAGGGCTGCCATGGGGATCTGGCTCATGACGGGAGCAAGCAGGAACATGGAAATCAAAAGCCCTACGGCGTGGAACATACCCGTCAGACGTGTTTTTGCGCCGGAACGGATGGCAACACTGGTACGGGCAATGGCTGCTGTAGCAGGGATGCCGCCGAAGAAAGGCAGCAGGATGTTGCCCACGCCCTGAGCGATGAGTTCCTGATTGCTTTTCAGTCGTACACCTGTCATCTGACTTGCACTGGCACCGCAGAGCAAGCTTTCGATCATACCAAGGATGGCAATACTGAATGCAGGCATGATGAGGTTTGTGATGGTGGTCAGATCCAGTGCGGAAAAGACCAGTCGTTTTTCCGGGAAAAGGGTCTGAGGGATGGTGCCGACGGTGGGCACATCTAAGCCCATGAAGATGGAAAAGGCGGTGGTGATGATGATGCTCACCAGAGAAGCGGGAACCACAGCGTTCCATTTTTTCGGGAAGAACACCATGAACAGCACCACAAACAGCCCGATGCCTACGGAAGTCAGATTGGGATGGAAGCCCAGTGTGCCGTAGCTTGCCAGTTTGGCAATGGCGGTTGCGCCTTCGCTGTGGGTGCCGAAGAAGTTATCAATCTGCCCCAAAGCAATGACGATGGCAATACCGGAAGTAAAGCCGGTGATAACGGGAGCGGGTATGAAAGAGGTCAATTTCCCAAGACGGAGGATGCCCGCCAGAAGCAGCAGGATACCAGCCAGCAGTGTGGCAATGAATACGCCGTCCAGACCATAGCCTGCTACCAGAGAAGTCAAGATGGCTGCCATAGCCCCTGTGGGACCGGAAATCTGATAGTATCCCCCAGCCAGTAAGCTCATGACCAGACCGGCGATGATGGCAGTGATCAGACCAGATGCGGCATCGGCACCGGAGCTGACACCGAATGCCAGCGCCAGCGGCAGTGCAACGGCAGTAACCGTCAGACCTGCCATCAGGTCTTTCATCAGTGCGGCGGAATTGTATCCCCGAAACTCGTGTTTCAAATCTTCTGCGAACCCTCGCAGCATAGAAAAAACCCCCTTAAATTTTTACATTGATTGGTTGAAAAAAAGTCATAAAAAATGCACCTGCTCCGAGTGTCTCTTGGTTGTGACAATCAAAGGGGCACGTGCGCTTCCATCATAGCAAAAAGCCGTTGGTTTCTCAATGGGTAAATGGAAAAAGAAATGGAAAAAATAACCATGGGTTTCATACATTTTTTTGTATATTATGTTGTAAGGGGGATGCGTTGAGAAAAATGGAAAAAACTGACATTCTGTCATAAACGGAAAATACAAACATACAATCATATAACAAAATATGCAAAAATTTGGAATGTCTTTTGCGGGCGTACACAAAGGGGAGAAATCCATGAAAAAAGCACAGGATTTTTCCTTTTGGGAAAAGCCCTGTGCTTCTGTTTTTAGATTTGATTTTCAGTCTTTGAAGTAAATCTTGCCGTCTTCCACTTTTGTGATGACAGCCAGAGAATCTACCAGATAGCCGGCATCTCTGAGTTTTTTGCTGCCGCCCTGGAATTCTTTCTCGATGATGGCTGCAATGCCGCATACAGTGCCGCCTGCTTGTTCTACCAGATTGGCAAGACCTGCCGCCGCTTCGCCATGGGCAAGAAAATCATCAATGATCAAAACTTTATCATTGGCGTTGAGATAATTTTTGGATACACGAGCGATGGACACGGTACCCTTTGTAAAGGATTTGACGGGTGCGCCGTAAAATTCCTCTGTCATGGTATTGGGCTGTGCTTTCTTGGCAAAAACAACAGGCACCAGATCGAAATAAATGGCGGTGATGGCAGCGATGCCGATGCCGGACGCTTCGATAGTCAGGATCTTATTGATGCCCAGATGACCGAAACGACGGTGGATCTCCTTACCCAGCGCCATAAACAGACCGATATCTAACTGATGGTTCAGAAAAGAATCTACCTTCACGACTTCGGTGCCGATTTCTGTCCCATCTTTTAATATTCTTTGTTTCAACAACTCCATGATTCAGACTCCCTCTCACTGCAATAACACGTTCCGTATCAAAATAAAGTATTATCATTATACGGTAGTATTTTTCCAATGTAAACAGCTGTTTTGGGAAAACGTCGTTTTTTGTGCATTTAGAGGAAAAGTCCAAAGAAAAGCCGCAATTTTCGGACGCTTTCTCTAATGGACAGGAAAAAAACAGGGGGAAAGATACAAATTTCGTGCAAGCATACGCATTTTTCTGCTTTTTTGCAGGAAAAAGCGTCTGTTTTGGCGAATATACAAAGCAAATGGGACAAATGAGGAGGCGCTGGAAATGGCTTTTTTGGATAAATTAGGAGAACTGGCAAGAACTGCGGCGGACAAAGCCAATGATGGGCTGGAAATCAACCGCATCAACAGCGATATTGTCATACAGAAAGGCAATATCAATGAGTACCAGCGGGAACTTGGCATGTATTACTGGGCGAAATTCGTCATGGGCGACCAGTTGGACGAAGAAGCTACAGCCATTTGTGATAAAATCGTAAAGGCACAAGACCGCATCAAGGAACTGGAAGCGGAAATCGAACAGGTGAAAGCAGACCGTGAGGCGGAAAAAGCCGAACGAGCAGAGCAGAAACGTCTGGAAGCGGAAGCGGCGGCACAGGAGGCAGCAGAGCGTGCAGCCCAGAAAGCGGCAGAGGCCGCCGGAGATGTGGAAATCACTGATGCGGACGGCGAAGTGGGCAGATTCTGCGGCGGATGCGGTGCGCCACTCTTGGAAGGGCAAAAGTTCTGCGGCGCTTGCGGAAAGGCTGCTGATGATATAAAATAAAAAAAGATAGATTCTTCGGAAACGAGTGCATCTCTACCGGCGGTAACAGCCCGCGAGCCGAAAGGCTGATTCGTTGCAATTACGAAGCCGACAGACAGTCTGGATGGGAGAAGAAATACAATGGATATCACATTGATTTTTTCGGCTGTCCAGAGAACAGAAGGATTTCAAAAGGACGCCGAAAGGCGTCTTTTTTTCTGCAAAAATGAGGAGGGAATGGCATGGAAACGGGAAAAGAAAACATTCTGGGTACGGAAAAGATCAGTAAGTTATTGATGCAGTTTTCCATACCGACGGTGCTGACGCTCATCGTCAACTGTCTGTATAACATTGTGGATCAGATTTTCGTGGGGCGTGCAGTGGGCATCAACGGCGTGGCAGCTACCAACGTGGCATTCCCCATGATTACCATTTCGGCAGCCCTTGCCCTTATGGTGGGGGACGGTTGTGCCGCCAACATCAGCCTTTGTCTGGGCAGGAAGGAACGGGACAAAGCGGAACAGACCTTTGGCAACGCCTTTGTACTGCTGATATTGGCAGGGGTTCTGCTGGCGGCTGTCATCATCATCGGCGGTCCTGCCTGCGCCCGTCTTTTTGGGGCATCTGACGCGGTTCTGGATTTGTCTGTGACCTATATGCGCATCCTTGCTTTGGGGCTGCCCTTCCAGATGGCAAATATGGCATTTACGGCAATCATCCGTTCGGACGGCAATCCCAAGTACACCATGCGGAGTATGATGATTGGGGCAGGCATCAACTTGGTTTTAGACCCTATTTTCATTTTCGGCTTTGATATGGGTGTCACAGGGGCGGCTATTGCTACCATCATCGGTCAGGTAGTGGCTGGGCTCATCTGTGTGGCGTATATCCCCAGATTTGAACACATCACTTTCTATAAAAAATATCTGAAACTCTCCGGCAAGACCTGCGGCAGTATCCTTTCTCTGGGTTTCCCCAGTTTCTGTATGCAGATGGCAACGGCGCTGACACAAATTGTCATGAACAACCTCATGACTGACTGCGGAGCGGTGACAAAATACGGCAGTGAAATCGCTTTGTCCTGCTACGGCATCATGATGAAGATTTATCAGGTGGCGCATGCCATGTTCGTTGGGGTGGCATCTGGTACACAGCCCATCAATGGCTACAATTTCGGTGCGAAACAGTATGGCAGGGTCAAACAGACTTTCCGTGTGGCGGTGACGGTGTCTTTCATCATTTCCATTGTGTGGTTCGGCATTTTCCAGCTGGGCGGCGGCTTCATGGCTGGGCTTTTCGTGAAGAATGAACCGCTGTATCTGGAATTTGCGGTGTTCTGTTTCCGGCTGTATATGCTGGGATTCTTCGTGTATGGTCTGCCTCAGGTGACGGCATCCTTTTTCCAAGCCATTGGCAAGCCCGCAAAATCCCTGCTGGTGGCATTGTCGAGACAGATTATTTTCCTGATTCCTTTGTCACTGATTTTGTCCGGCAGATTTGGGTTGACGGGGGCATTGGCGGCGGCGCCCATTGCCGATGTGCTGGCGTGTCTGCTGGCGGCGGTGCTGATATGGACAGAGTTCCGGTTCTGGAAGAAAAACAGTATGGCATAAATTTAGTCGGTATCTGCTTTCTTTGGCGGATACCGGCTTTTTTTCTGCCCAAAAGGCATAAGGACAAGCAAAGGGGGATAGGATAAAGGTAAAAAACGGAAGTGGATGACATGAAAAAGAAGAAATATTTGGGGATTGGATTGTTGTTTGTGTGTTGTTTTCTGGCAGGCAGGACAGCAGGAAAATTGCAGGCGGCGTTTGTACCGGCGGCACAAATGACAGTGGAGGAGGCAAAACTGGCAGTCATCATTGACGATTTCGGCTACAATGGTGCAGGAACCGCGGAAATGCTGGCGTTGGACATTCCTTTTACGGCTGCGGTGCTGCCTTTTTCTTCCCATACAGCGGAAAACGCCGCGCAGGCAGAAGCGGCAGGGAAAGAAATTATCATACATATGCCTATGGAATCCCTGACAGGCAAGCCTGAATGGATAGGGGACGGGGCTGTGTGCCGTGGCATGTCGGCGGCAGAAGTCCGGCAGTGTATGGAAGCGGCATACAGTGCCCTGCCACAGGCGGCAGGGGTCAATAATCACATGGGCTCGGCAGTCATGGAGGACGGAGAAACCTTGGGCTGTGTGCTGGATGTGGTACGGGAAAAAGGCGGCGTCTTTGTGGACAGTGTCACCACAGCCAACAGCAAGTGCAGTATGCTAGCAGGAGAAAAAGGGGTGCCTTTACTGGAACGGGATGTATTTTTTGACAGCACAACAGAAAAGACCGTGGTGGAGGAACGGCTCCGAGAAGCGGCTGACATTGCTAAGGAAAAGGGCAGTGCCGTTGCCATCGGTCATGTGGGGCCGGAAGGAGGAGTGCTGACGGCGCAGGTTTTGGCAGAAATGGCACCGGAACTGGAAAAAGAAGGCATCCGTTTTGTGACGGTATCGGAACTGGCTGGCAGCCATTAAAATAGTTGCGCCGTGAAACCGAAACTGTGGTATAATGTCTGCAAAATAAAATTTGCAGAACAGGGGATTTTTTCCCTAGGAGGAACTATGGCATACTGGAATTCCAGAGGGCTGCGGGGCAGCGCTTTAGAAGAAATCATCAATTTCACAAATGAATCCTACCGGAAAAAAGGGCTGGCGCTGTTTCAGAAAATCCCCACGCCTATCACGCCGGTGGAGGTGGACAATAAACGCCGCACCATTACACTGGCATACTTCGACCAGAACAGTACTGTAGACTATATGGGCGTGGTGCAGGGGATTCCCGTATGCTTTGACGCCAAGGAAACGGCACAGAAGCACTTGCCCCTTCAGAACATTCACGAGCATCAGCTGCGGTTCATGGAGGATTTTCAGGCGCAAAGGGGCATTGCCTTTCTGTTGGTGTATTTTTCCGCTTTGGGGGAATATTATTTTTTACCTCTGGAAACCTTGCAGACCTATTGGGAGGCGGCACAGAAAGGCGGACGCAAATCCATCCCCTATGCCGCTTTTGAGAAGAAATATCAGATATTCCAGCAGGGCGGCGGCATGCTTCATTATCTAGAAGCCATTGCACGCTATCTGGAAGAAACGGAACCGAAAGGAAGTGATGGCACATGCTGAAAAAATCTGTGGTGGAACATACATTGGAAGCGGCGCTGGAAACAGGGGCGGACTTTGCGGAACTTTATGTGGAACAGACCAAACGCAACCATATTGCCATGGTGAACGGGCAGGTGGAAACGGCTTTGGGCGGACTGGATTATGGCGCAGGGATTCGATTGTTCTGCGGCAATCGTGTCATTTACGCCTTTGTCAATGATACTTCCGAAGAAAATCTGGTGCGGACAGCACGGGAAATGGCATCTACCGTAAAGGGGACACACCTGCTTCGTCTGCCGGACTGGAAAATGCGCCAGTGGCAGAACATCAACCCCATTTTTGTACTGCCGGATGGCGTGGAAAAAAGGAAAAAAGCAGATTATCTGGCGGCGGCATCAGCGGCGGCTTTTGCCTATGACCCTGCCATCACCCAGACGCGGACGGGTTTTCTGGATGTGACAAAAAATGTGTTGGTTGCTAACTCCGAAGGCGTTTGGGCGGAAGAACAACGGGTGCGCAGCCGGTTCACGGTGGAAGCGGTGGCATCTTCCGCAACGGAAAAACAGAGCGGACATCTGGGACCCGGCGGCTCTGTGGGTTTTGAACTTTTTGACCAAATCAACGTGGAAGATACGGCAAGGGAAGCGGCGCGGATTGCCATTACCATGCTGGGGGCAAAACCTTGTCCCGCGGGGAAAATGCCCGTAGTTATTGACAATGGTTTCGGCGGCGTCATTTTCCATGAAGCCTGCGGACATGGGCTGGAAGCGACGGCGGTGGCAAGAAATGCCTCTGTATTTGCTGGGAAATTGGGGCAACAAATTGCGTCCCCTTTGGTGACAGCCATTGACGACGGCACCATTCCCAATGGCTGGGGTTCTGCCAATATGGACGACGAAGGCACACCCACCAGACGGAATGTGCTCATTGAAAATGGGATTTTGAAAAGCTATCTGGTTGACCGTATGAACGGCAGAAAGATGGGAGCGGCAGTGACAGGCAGTGCCAGACGGGAAAACTATCGTTTTGCACCTACCAGCCGCATGACAAATACATTTTTGGCTCCGGGGGACAGCACACCGGAAAGCATCATTGCCGATACGCCTTATGGATTGTACGCAAAACAGATGGGCGGCGGCAGTGTAGACCCGGCAACGGGTGCATTCAACTTTGCGGTGCTGGAAGCTTATATCATCCGCAATGGACAGATTTGTGAGCCTGTCCGTGGAGCGACCCTCATCGGCAAGGGGGCGGAAGTCCTTATGCAGATTGACCGAGTGGGCAACAACCTGAAGCGGGCACAGGGCATGTGCGGCAGCATCAGCGGCTCCATTCCCACAGACGTGGGACAGCCTATGATTCGGGTCAAGGAAATGACCGTAGGCGGAAGGGGGTAACCGAAAAAAATGGATTACAGGAATTTTCAGAAAATACTCATAGAAAAAGCCCTTGCGGCAGGATTTTCTGACTGCGAGGTATATTATAAAGGCAGCAAACATTTTGAAGTCATGATACTGGAGGGAGAAGTTTCCGATTACGAAAACAGCGCATTGCAGGGGATTTCTTTCCGTGGTACATGGCAGGGACGGACAGGCTATGCCTATACGGAAAAACTGACAGAACCGGCGGCGGATTATCTGGTGGCAGCGGCGAAGGAACACGCGGAACTTCTTTCTGAAAGCGAATGGGAAGAACTGTATCACGCTGGGGACGCTTATCCCATGCTGGAAGGGGAAAATAAGGCCCTGGAACGGCTGACCACAGAAGAAAAGATACTGGCGGCTAAGAAAATGGAACACGCTGCTCTGAAAGGGGAAGCCTCCATTGCCTCCATGGATTACTGCGTGCTGGATACGGATTGGATGGAAACTGCCATTGCCAACAGCTACGGCTTATCCCTTTATCATGCAAAAAACAGCGTGACGGCTTATGTCTGCGCCATTGCCAAAGATGGGGAAGAAGTCAAGACTGGCTCTCACTTCTGGAAAGGCAACGACTGGAAACAGTTTGACCCTGTGGCAACAGGCCGAAAGGCGGCGCAGATTGCCGCAAGTCATTTGGGGGCGGCACCCATTGCCAGCGGAAAGTATAAAGTGGTGCTGGATGGACAGGTTATGGCAAACTTTCTGGGGGTATTCTGCGGGGTATTTTTTGCGGAAAACATCCAGAAGGGATTTTCCATGCTGGGCGGAAAAGTGGGAACGCAGATTGCGGCAGATTGTGTGACACTGCGGGATGACCCTCTTTTGCCGGAAGGATACGCCTCTACGCCTTTTGACAGCGAAGGGGTGCCTTGCTACAACAAGGCCGTTGTGGAACATGGTGTGCTGAAAACATATCTCTATAACCGGAAAGCGGCAAGAAAAGACGGCGTTCCTTCCACAGGCAACGGCTTCAAGGCAGGACTGACAGCGCCCATCAAAACAGCGGTGACCAATTTTTATCTGGCACCGGGACAGCGCAGTCAGGCGGAACTGCTGGCGGACATGGGCGAAGGCATCCTCATTACGGATATTACGGGGCTCCATGCCGGCGCCAACACCGTTTCCGGTGATTTTTCCCTGTCGGCAGAAGGCTTTTTGGTGACAGAAGGCAAACTGGGACAGGCAGTGGAGCAAATCACCGTAGCAGGGAATTTTTACGAACTGCTGAAAAATATCACAGAAGCAGGAAATGACCTGTATTTCACCAGCGGCGGCAAGGGGGCGCCCTCCGTACGGGTGAGAGAAATGGATATTGCAGGGAAATAAAACAAAGCACGAAATCTCGATAGGTTTCGTGCTTTTTCTTTGGAAAAACGGGAAAACGCCGGAAATCCGAAGAAATCCGACGTTTTCAGGGGTTGGGTATGAGAAAGGAAAGTCAGCTTTCCAATTTGTCGCAAAGGGCATTGATCTGCTTGAGGAGTTTTTCCATATCCCGGTTGGCACCGCCTTTGTTCTGGCTGATGATACGCAGAAGGCGTTTGCCGGCTTCGTCCAGCTGATCGGAAAGGTACATGGCACGTTTGCCCCCTTCCGTTGCCGCACGGGCATGGGGATAGAGCTTCGGTACCACAGGGATTTTCACACCGGCGGAAATCATAGAGCCGTCGGACAAATCGAAGCAGGCACCGCTGTAAGGGGCTACGGCATGGAAACCATAGTCTTCTTTCAGGCAATTTTTGAAGGCTTCACAGACCAAATCTTCCCCGTGTACCACGAAAACGGTCTGAGGTTTCTGGTCGAAATGGTGAATCCAGTTCAGCAGACCTTTTTTGTCGGCGTGACCGCTGACACCGGCAAGCTGATGGATTTTGGCATTGACTTCGATGGTTTCACCGAACAGCCGCACTTCCTTGGCGCCTTCCACAATGTTGCGCCCCAATGTGCCTACCGCCTGATAGCCTACAAAGAGAATGGTACATTCTTTACGCCAGAGGTTATGCTTCAAATGATGACGGATACGTCCTGCTTCGCACATGCCCGAAGCGGAAATAATAACTTTCGGTGTCCGGTCAAAGTTGATGGCAGTGGAGTCCTCCGGCGTGATGGCAAGATTCAGACCGGGGAATTGCAGGGGATTGATGCCCTTTTTCACCAGCTCCATGGCGGCGGTGTCGAAGCAGTCCAGACGATTTTCCATAAATACCTTTGTGGCTTCAATGGCAAGGGGGCTGTCGATGTAAACGGGGAAGTTGTCATGTCCCGTTACCAGATTCCGTTCCTTGATTTCCCGAATGAAATAGAGCATTTCCTGTGTACGTCCAACGGCAAAGGAAGGAATCACCAGATTGCCGCCAGCATCCAGTGTGGCTTGGATTTCTTCCGCCAAAGCCTGCACATAGTCAGGAGGGGCTGTGTGGAGCCGGTCGCCATAAGTGCTTTCCATGATGACATAGTCCGCTTCCGCTGTGTAACGAGGGTCATGGATAATGGGCTGGTTGATGTTGCCGATGTCGCCGGAAAATACCAGCTTTTTGGTGATTTCCCCTTCTGTCAGCCAGATTTCCATGCTGGAGGAGCCTAAGAGGTGCCCAACATCCGTAAAACGCAGACGGATGCCTTCGCAGACTTCCACCATTTCCATATAGTCGCAGGGAACGAAGTGTTCCATAACAGCTGTGGCTTCCGCTGTGGTGTAAAGAGGCTCAAAGGGCGGCGCGCCGGCACGTTTTGCCTTGCGGTTCCGCCACTGGGCTTCGAATTCCTGAATGTGGGCACTGTCTAACAGCATGATGCGGCACAGGTCTGTGGTGGCATCGGTGGCGTAGATTTTCCCCTGAAAGCCGTTTTTGTACAGCAGGGGCAAAAGCCCGGAATGGTCAATATGGGCGTGGGACAAAAACACATAGTCGATGGCGGAGGCAGCAACAGGAATCTCCTGATTTTCGTAAGTATCCCGTCCCTGCTCCATGCCGCAGTCCAGCAGGATGCTTTTGCCGCAGGCTTCGATATAATGACAGCTGCCGGTGACTTCATGGTCAGCCCCTAAAAACATCAGTTTCATAAAGCAATCCCCCCTCAGTGATTTACAAAAAACTGTATGGAATCATATGTCTGGGAAAGACATTTTAGGGTGTCGACGAGGTCGATCACCCTTCGTCAAAGCCTCATTTCATTCAAGGCTTTGACGAGCTGACAGAGGTATAAACAGTTCGTTCCATCGGCATAAATGCCTTGAAACTCTCTGTTTTCCTCGTCGGAAATAAATTCCGACTGCGGATGACAGTAGGTCTCCCAAACTTTTCAATAGTTTTGACATGGTGTAATTTAGAGAAAGACATTTGTTTTTCTAATTACAGTATATCTTTTTTTATGGCGATTTACAATCTGTTTTCCTATGAAAAAACATTGCAGGAATAAGTTAAGCAGAAGTTTTTTGAAAAGGATTTGGGCGGACTTTGTTTTCTTATGAGAAAGCCCCTGAAGAATTGTCGTTTTTCATGTACAAAGAATTGTGAAATTGGATAGAATTCAGAACAAAAATGGTGTATAATATAACCTGAATACATCTCGCCAGCAAATGTTGAGAGATACAAAAGGGGATGAGAGGATGATTACCATTAAACACTTGAACGAACTTTTCCAAATCATTAACGGGGAGCATGCCGACCCCCATACCGTGCTGGGTATGCACGAAGTGGAGGAAGACGGAAAAAAATGCGTGGTTGTGCGTGCGTTTATCCCCGGCGCCCATACCATTACCGTTGTGGATACAAATACAAGAAAACTGAAATATCCCATGGAACGTATCCACGAGGACGGATTTTTTGAAGTCATCATTCCTGACAGAGAAGAATGGTTCCGCTATCGGCTGGAATGTACCGATTATCAGGGCAACAGCTGGCATACATATGACCCTTATGCCTTCAGTCCTACCATTTCTGAATTTGATCGGTATCTGTTCGGTCAGGGAAATCATTATGAAATTTATGAAAAATTAGGCGCCCATCTGATCACATTTGAAGGAGCAAAAGGCGTTTCCTTTGCCGTTTGGGCACCCAATGCCAAAAGCGTCAGCGTCATTGGGAACTTCAACGGCTGGGACACTCGCAGACATCCCATGCGTCTTTTGGGTGAGTCCGGTATCTGGGAATTGTTCATTCCCGGGCTGGCTGCCATGGATCAGTATAAATTCCATGTGGTACAATCCACAGGCAAACAGGTAGACAAGTGCGACCCCTACGCTTTCTACGCACAGCTTCGTCCGGAAACGGCTTCTGTAATCTACCCCATCGGGCGGTACAAATGGAAAGACAGAAAATGGATGACTGCCAGAAAGAAAGCCAATGTGTACACAGCGCCTATGAATATTTATGAAGTCCATTTGGGCTCTTGGATGCGTGTGCCCGAAGAAGGCGACCGCTTCCTGACCTATACAGAAATGGCAGAAAAACTGGTGCCTTATGTGAAAGAAATGGGCTTTAGCCACATTGAACTGCTGCCTGTGGAAGAACATCCCTTTGACGGCAGCTGGGGCTATCAGGTGACAGGATACTACGCACCTACCAGCCGCTACGGCACACCTGCTATGTTCAAGGAATTCATTGATACTTGCCATCAGAACGGCATCGGCGTCATTTTGGACTGGGTGCCTGCTCACTTCCCCAAAGACGAATTTGGTCTGGGACGGTTTGACGGCACAGCATTGTATGAACATCAGGACCCCAGACGGGGAGAACATCTCCAGTGGGGCACTTACATTTTCAACTACGGCAGAAAAGAAGTCAGCAACTTCCTCATTGCCAATGCGCTGTTCTGGCTGGATGAATACCACATCGACGGTCTGCGCGTAGACGCCGTTGCGTCTATGCTGTATTTGGATTTCTGCAAGAACGACGGCGAATGGGCACCTAACGAATACGGCGGCAGAGAAAATCTGGAAGCTGTGGAATTTATCAAACACATGAACTCCATCGTGTCCAAACGTCTGCCCGGCACCATGATGATCGCCGAGGAATCCACATCTTGGGAAGGCGTTACAAAGAGCGCTGATGACAACGGTCTGGGCTTTACCATGAAGTGGAACATGGGCTGGATGAACGACTTCCTGTTCTATATTAAAAAAGACCCTATCCACCGGAAGTATCACCACAATAACCTGACTTTCGGTATGGCATACAATTACTCCGAAAACTTCGTACTGGTACTGTCCCATGACGAAGTGGTACATGAAAAGAGCGCTATGATTGGCAAAATGCCCGGCGACCTGTGGCAGAAATACGCAAATCTGCGTCTGTCCTATGGCTTCATGTACGGTCATCCTGGTAAAAAGCTGCTGTTCATGGGTGGGGAATTTGCTCAGTTCAACGAATGGAGTGAAGCACGTTCTCTGGATTGGCATCTGCTTCAGTACAAAGACCATCAGCAGATGCAGCTGTACATGAAAGACCTGAACCACTTTTATCTGTCCGAAAGTCCTTTCTGGCAGCAGGACTATGACCCCCATGGCTTTACATGGATTGAATGTGATGACGCGGAATCCTCTGTGGTTTCCTTCATCCGCCGCAGTGAGGACAAGGAACTGTATTTCATCTGCAATTTCACACCGGAAACATACGAAGATTTCCGCATAGGCGTGCCTTTTGCAGGAACATACAAAGAAGTGTTCAACAGTGACGCGGAAAAATACGGCGGCAGCGGTGTGGTTAACAAAAAAGCCGCAGTCAGCGAAAAAATGCCTTGGAATCACTACCAGAACAGCATCCGCGTGAAAGTGCCCCCTCTGGGCATGGTGGTGCTGGAGAGGAAGGTGCCGGCAGAACCAAAGGCAGAAAAGAAGCCTGCCAAGAAAACAGAAAAGAAAAAAGCGTGAAAACATGTTTTGCGCTGATTTCTTGAAATAGGAGAGTATGACAGCCGGAATCCTTATGATACAAAGGATTCTGGCTTTCTTATTTTATTCAGATTTTATTTGACATGTTTTCTTCTGAAGACAGCCGCCGTACTTCCCTTGAAAAAATCAATAAAACAGAAAATAATGTTTTCTTAAGGGGAAGCAGCTTTGACTTTTCCGGTTTTTTTCGGCGGAAAACAGATAAAGGGAGGAAATGAGAGGATGGTTTTTGGTCGGGAAAGCGAGAATTTGCGGAAAAATCAAATTTTCTCGCATCAATCCGTTTATTTTTATTGACGAGAGCTGTTTTTTTGTGTATAATTCCTAAATGTACGGTAAAAAAGGTAAGCCTTTCCCGTACACGAATCTCGCATCTGGAGGGAGGGAAATTCATGTCAGAGGTAAAAGTTAAAGAAAATGAATCCTTAGACAGCGCACTGCGTCGTTTCAAAAGAACATGTGCTAGAGACGGCATCATGGGCGAAGTACGCAAAAGAGAGCATTATGACAAACCCAGCGTAAAACGCAAAAAGAAATCCGAAGCTGCCAGAAAACGTAAATTCAAATAATTTTACTTTATTTTGTTGCGCAAAGGAATGATGGTTATGTCATTAAAAGAACAGCTTTTTGCGGACCTGAAGACTGCCATGAAAGAGAAGGATACTGTGAAAAAAGATACAGTACAGCTCATTCGTTCCGGCATTCTGCAGATTGAAAAAGATAAGAAGATCGAACTGGATGAGGACGGTGTTCTGGACGTTATTGCCAAACAGCTGAAAAGCCGCCGTGACTCTCTGCCCGAATATGAAAAAAGCGGCAGACAGGATCTGATCGAAAAACTGAACAGAGAAATCGAAATTTTATTGGGTTACCTTCCAGAGCAGTTAAGTGAAGAAGAAATTCAGAAGATTGTGGCGGAAGCCGTTGCCGAAAGCGGTGCAGCATCCGTAAAAGAAATGGGGAAAGTAATGGCCATTGTTACCCCTAAGGTAAAAGGCCGTGCGGACAACAAAGTCGTAGGCAATCTTGTTAGAAAAATGCTCCAAGGCAAATAAAATCAGAGTTCAGAGCGAACCACTTATGTGGTTCGCTTTTTTCTGTTTGCGCAAAAAAAGTATAGACTCCGTATAAAAACCAAATAGCTGAAAGCTTTGGTTTTTCAAGGATTTCAGTTATATTCGGGTTTTATGAAGCAGTTCTTTTCCAGAGCTGCTTTTTTTATGGGAAAAACGCATAAATATCATGCACGATGTATTTACATTAGAAAAATGAAAAAGCCTTGACTTTTTGTTTTGGAGGACTATAATGTACTTTATCGAAGCACAGCATAACCGCGTGTGCGTGCGAAAGTGAAAGACAAAGTATGTACAAAAGCAAAGAGATAAGGGAGTGTATGACTATGAAGAAGAATATGCGAGTGATTGCGGCGGCAGCCATGGCGGCTGTCATGATAGCCATGACAGGCTGCGGAAGCAGTGATGCGACGGAAGAAACAACAGCGGAAACCACCGGCGACGGCACTTATACCGTAGGGATCATCCAGCAGCTGGAACATGCGGCACTGGACGAAGCTACAAAAGGTTTTCAGGATACCCTTACAGAAAAACTGGGGGACAAAGTGACGTTTGATTATCAGAACGCTCAGAATGAACAGGCAAACTGCGCTACCATCGCAACAAAATTCGTTTCCAATAATGTGGATTTGATCATGGCAAACGCTACGACCGCATTGCAGGCATCTGCGGCGGCCACAGGGGACATCCCCATCGTAGGGACATCCGTTACTGACTATGTGACAGCAGGGGTTATCGAATCCAATGAGGCACCCGGCTATAACGTAACTGGTGCATCTGACTTGGCACCTGTAGATCAGCAGATCGCACTGCTTCAGAAACTTGTGCCTGATGTGCAGAAAGTAGCCATCGTATATTGCAGCGCGGAACCCAACTCTCTGTTCCAGTCTCAGCTGGCACAGGCAGAATTGGACAAAGCCGGCATTGCATGGGAAGAATTCACAGCGGCTGACTCCAATGAAGTACAGGCAGTCATCACAAATGCCATTACAGACTGCGACGCAGTATATATTCCTACAGACAACACCATGGCAAATAACATGGAAATCATCAAAAACGTGACAGTACCAGCAAAAATTCCCGTAATTACTGGGGAAGAAAATATGTGTGCTGCCGGCGGTCTGGCAACACTGAGCATCAGCTACTACGAACTGGGCTGCAAAGCAGGTGAAATGGCTTACGAAATTCTGGTAAATGGTGCAGATCCTGCTACCATGCCCATTGAATACGTTTCCGAAAACGTGACACCGAAATATAATGCGGAAATTGCAGAAGCGCTGGGCATTACCATTCCAGATGATATGGTTGCCATCGGTGCCGAAGAATAAAAATGAAACATTGACATGACGCAATTTTTTAGAAGGAACAGCGGGACCACCGTCCCGTTGTTTTTTCTTACACAGGAAAGAGGAAAGAAAAAAGAGGAGGGATCACCCATGGAAATCATGGATCTGATACGAGCGCTGCCCGGCTCTGTGGCCCAAGGGCTTATTTGGGGGATAATGGCGATTGGGGTATACATCACTTATAAAGTTCTGGACTATGCGGATTTGACTGTAGACGGCAGCATCGGTACTGGCGGCGCTGTGGCTGTGGTCATGATGCTGGCAGGGGTCAATCCTTATGTAGCACTGGTATGTGCCACATTGGCAGGGGCGTTGGCTGGGCTGGTGACAGGGCTGTTTCACACCTTGTTCGGCATTCCGCCTATCTTGTCTGGTATTTTGACACAATTGGGATTGTATTCCGTGAATATGCGTATTATGGGGGCGTCCAACAAAGCCATCAATGTCAATCAGTATGATTTGCTTCTGAGCCTTCGGGATATTCCTCACGCCATTCTGGTATCTGTGATTTTTGTAGCGGTGACCATTGCTGTTTTATACTGGTTTTTCGGCACAGAAGTTGGTCGTGCTGTCCGTGCCACCGGCAATAATGCCAATATGTCCCGTGCCCAGGGCATTAACACAAACCGTATGAAAGTATTTGGTCTGGTGCTTTCCAATGCGTTGGTGGGACTTTCCGGCGCGCTTTATGCCCAGTATCAGGGCAATGCCGATGTCAACATGGGCAGAGGCGCCATCGTTATTGGTTTGGCGGCAGTTATCATCGGTGCGGTGCTGTTCGGCAAGATTTTCAACAATTTTGCCCTGCGTATGCTCAGCGTTGTATTCGGCGCCATTTTATACTTCGTGGTCATTGCCGTGGTACTTTGGCTGGGACTGGAAACCACAGACTTGAAACTGATCAGTGCGCTCATCGTTGCGCTTTTCCTTGCAGTGCCTTATCTTCAGGGAAGATGCCGCATCCGTCGCGCAGGAAAGGGGGCTTGAGATTATGTTGGAACTGAGAAACGTATACAAAACATTCAATGCAAATACCATCAATGAAAAAAGAGCCCTCAGCGGCTTGAATCTGAAGCTGGAGGAAGGGGACTTTGTCACCGTCATCGGCGGCAACGGTGCCGGAAAATCCACTATGATGAATGCCATCTGCGGCGCTTGGCCTTTGGACGAAGGTCAGGTGCTCATTGACGGGAAAGATGTCACCAGACTGCCGGACTACAAACGGGCGGCTTATCTGGGGCGTGTGTTCCAGGACCCTATGATGGGGACAGCGGCAGATATGGAAATCGAGGAAAATCTGGCAATTGCTTACCGTCGGGGCAAGACACGGCACTTATGCTGGGGCATCCGCGCCAAAGAACGGGAAGAATACAAGGAACTCTTGAAAACACTGGACTTGGGTCTGGAAAACCGCCTGCGTTCCAAGGTGGGGCTTCTTTCCGGCGGTCAGCGCCAGGCATTGACACTGCTCATGGCTACCCTGAAAAAGCCCAAAGTGCTGCTGCTGGATGAACATACGGCAGCCCTTGACCCCAAAACAGCGGCAAAGGTATTGGAAATTTCCGACCGCATCATTGCAGAAAACAACCTGACTGCCCTTATGGTTACCCATAACATGAAAGATGCCATTGCCCACGGCAATCGTCTGATCATGATGAACAACGGGCAGATCATTCTGGATATTCGCGGAGAAGAAAAGAAAAAACTGACGGTGGACGACCTGCTGCGGCAGTTCTCTGTTGCCAGCGGCAGTGAATTTGCCAGCGACCGGGCACTGTTGTCCTGATAAAAAATCCCATAAAAACATATAGCCGGAAGGAGTTTGGTTTTTGCCAAAGGAACTTCCGGCTTTTTTTGCGGGTATGGGACAGAGGGAACCGGCATACCTATAAAAGAGGGCATTTGACAGAAAGGAGGTTCTGGCTGTGGGACTTGGAAAGGGTATGGCAGAAAAACTGGATCTGCCCAAGGAAGTGGTGCTGGATTTGCCCTTGGTGTCCATGGTGGGACAGGAGGAAGTGACGGTGGAAAACCACAAGGGACTTTTGGAATACAGCGCCGAAACCATACGCATTGCCACAGGCGCAGGCAGGCTGCTGCTGACGGGAGAAGGGCTGGAACTGAAGCAGATGTCGGCAGCCTGCATCGTGGTGAAAGGGCGGATTTTCCGCTTGGAATTTTTGCGGTAGGAAGGGAAGGCAGGTGCGGAATTTGTTGCCCGTATTGTGGTATTATTTGCGTGGATATGTTATGATAAGAATAACCGGTTTTTCCATGGAACGGTTCATGAATCTGGCTGCATACCGCCGGATTTTATTCTGGGATGCCAAGGGTATCGGCGGCGGCATGGAGATGAAAACTTCTCTGGCAGGAATGAGAGAACTGGAAGAATGTGCCCAAAAGACTGGGTGCCATTTAGAGGTTTTGGCGCTGGGGGGCTTGCCGGAAAAGCTGCGGCATGCAAAGACCCATCCCATATTTGCTGTGGGCATTCTGTTTTTTGCGGCGGCGCTGTATGTGCTTTCTTCTTTTGTCTGGGTAGTTCGTGTGGAAGGCAATGAACGGCTGACATCAGAGGAGATTTTGACCGCCTGCGAGGAATATGGTCTAAAGCCGGGAAAATGGAAAAAACAGGTGGATGCAGACGCGGTGACCAAAGCACTGCTGGCAGATATTTCTGATTTGTCTTGGGTGAGTGTGTCCATCAAAGGGGCAGAAGCCACAGTCAAAGTGGCAGAGACCATTGTGGCGCCTACACCCATGGAGGAAGAAACGCCCTGTGACATCATTGCCGAAAAGGACGGTGTGGTGGGAAAAATTACAGCCGCCAAAGGAACGCCCCTTGTGCAGGCAGGAGATGTGGTGCAGGCAGGGGATGTGCTCATTTCCGCGGAAGTTCTGGTGGGACTGGAAGGAGAGCCCATGGAAACGGAATATGTGGCAGCCAGCGGAAGTGTGCAGGCAACCACGTGGGCAGAAGTGACAGAGGAACAAATGCTGACGGAAACAGAAAAGATTTTAGGCGGCGAGGAAAAGGAGAATCATGTGCTGCTTTTTGGAGATTTGGAACTGGATTTCATTAAGCCACACATGGAAAACGACTTCGAAAAAGAAGTTTTGGAAGAAAAAAACATGGGTCTGGGAGATTGGACGCTGCCTTTTTCTCTGTGGACAGAGGTTTACCGCCCTTATGAAACGGCGGAAAAGACTTACACCGCAGAGGAGGCGAAAGCCCTTTTGGAAGCCAAATGTAAGGAAAAAGCGGCGGAAGGGCTGACAGAAGGGGAGTCCGTGGAGCAGACGGAAATCAGATATGAAACATATACAGACAGAGTCCGGGCAGTATGCAAAGTGACTTTGTCCGAAGAAATCGGAAAAAAACAAGTGAGAAAGGAATTTGATGTCGAAGATGAGTCAAATAGAGAGAACCATTCAGTTGGAGAATGACATTATCCTGCCTGTGTTCGGGCAGTTTGACAGCAATATCAGAAAAATCGAAAAAAGCTGCGGTGTGCAGATTGTCAACCGCGGCGATGATGTGAAAGTGGTAGGGGAAGAAAGAGGCGTACACAAGGCATGGAGTGTGCTTAACTCCATGGCTGCCCTTGCACGCAGAGGGGAAGAAATCACAGAACAGAATCTGGAATACTTCATTTCTTCCGCCGAAGAAGCGGATTTGCAGGAATTGGAAAAGGTTTATGACAACCTGATCTGCATTACTGCCAACGGCAGACCCTTAAAACCTAAAACCATGGGGCAGAAAAAATATATCGACCTGATGAAGAACAATACGGTGGTTTTCGGCATTGGCCCTGCCGGTACAGGGAAAACCTATCTGGCAATGGCAATGGCCATCACCGCCTTCAAAAACAACGAAGTCAACCGCATCATTTTGACTAGACCTGCCATTGAAGCAGGGGAAAAACTGGGCTTTTTGCCGGGGGATTTGCAGCAGAAGGTAGACCCTTATCTGCGCCCCCTCTATGATGCGCTGTACGAAATCATGGGGGCAGAAACTTTTGCGAAAAATATGGAGAAAGGGCTCATTGAAGTGGCGCCATTGGCGTATATGCGCGGACGTACACTGGATAATGCCTATATCGTACTGGATGAAGCCCAGAACACCACACCGGAACAGATGAAAATGTTCCTGACTCGTATCGGATATGGTTCCAAGGCGGTCATTACGGGGGACTTGACACAGATCGACTTGGCAGAGGGCAAACGCTCCGGCTTGTTGGAGGCCACCAAAATTTTGAGCGGCATCGAGGGCATCGGCATGATCACCCTCACCAACAAGGATGTTGTGCGTCATCCCTTAGTACAGAAAATCATTCTGGCATATGAAAAGTTTGAATCCAGAAAGCGGAGTGATGCAGATGGAAAGAAAGATAGCAGACGGGGCAGAGCGTAAAGAGCTGCACCGGATTGTATTGTTTATACTGGCCTTTGTGGTGACCATCGTCTGCATTGGGACAGGCTCTATCCAGCAGCGGGAAACGGTGCAGGTGGGGTCTGTGGCAACCAAGCGGTATGTGGCGCCAGAAGATACTGTGGATGAAGCTGCCACGGAAAAACTTCGGGAGGCGGCGGCAAACAGTGTAGGGCCCATTTATAAAACGGATACCACCGTCATGGATAAAAACGTGACCATGGTGGAAGGGGTCTTTCGGGAACTAGACACCGTTCTGGCAGGACTGCCGGAGGGGGAAAGTTTTTATAATGCAGTGCAGGAAGTTTCGTTGGAACTGCCTGTGGTACTGTCCAACAGGCAGCTCATGGCTTATGAAAATCTTACAGCAGATCAGCGGAAGGCTTTTGCCAATGACTGTGTATCTGTATTGAAAGAGATTTATGACAAAGGCGTGACGGCAGACGGTCTGACGGAAGCGAAAGCCTCCGGTCTGGGCTATTTACAGGATTTGGCATGGAGCAGTGACTTAAAAACCATGGCAGGGGTCATCCTGTCAGCGGCTGTGGAGCCAAATCTCATTGTGGATGAGGCGGCTGTGGAAGCGGCCAAAGAGGAAAAACGGGCAGAAGTAGAAGAAGTCATGATCCGCAAGAACCAGAAGATTGTAGACGAAGGGGAAATCATCACTCAGGAAATCTATGACAAGCTGGTGGCTTTGAATCTGGTCAGTGAAACAGGACTGGAAGGCAGTCTCATGCCCCTTTTGGGCAGTCTGGTCATTACAGGAATGCTCTTTGCGGCGCTGTATTTGTTTTTCCTTTGGGGGAAGGGAAATATTCTTCTCAAGCCCAATGAAATACGCATGTTGTTCACCATCTATATGATGATGGTGCTGCTCATACGAGTGCTGGCAAACCTGACTATATTCACCATTATCCCTGTGGGGCTTTTTGCCATGCTGGTGAGTCTTTTGGTGGGCAGACGGATGGCGTTGTGGCTCAATGCCCTGTTCTGTATCATCGGGTGCTTTATATTCAACGGGGATGTGCAGTTTTTGATGTACGCTCTCATCAGCGGTACCTTTGCCGCCCTCATCATTCAGAAAACGGACAAGCGTTCCTATCTGATTCCAGCAGCACTGGGAATGGCGGCAGTGGACTTTGTGACTACCATTTCTCTGGGATTTTTCTTCGGGGAAGGCTATTCCGCGGAACTGCTGATGCAAAGCGGCATTGGCGCAGTGACAGGGCTGCTGTCCATGATTGTGGCTGTGGGCAGCCTGCCTTTCTGGGAAAATATGTTTGAGGCAAATACGCCTCTGCGACTGATGGAACTGACCAATCCCAACAATGAACTGCTGCGCAAGCTCATGATTGAGGCGCCGGGGACATATCACCATAGTTTGATTGTGGCAAATCTGGCAGAAACGGCTGTTTATGACATTGGCGGCAATACAGCACTGGCAAGAGCCGGAGCATACTATCACGACGTGGGAAAACTGCGGTATCCACAGTATTTTGCGGAAAATCAGTCTGGGTATAATCCCCATGACGAACTGCCGCCGGAAAAAAGCGCAAAAATCATTACGGGACATACCAAAGGCGGCTTGGAACTGGCTGAACGGTATAAACTGCCGCCGGTGGTACGGGATATGATTGTAGAGCACCACGGCAATTCTCTGGTGAAGTTTTTCTATTTCAAAGCTTTGAAGCTTTACGGTGCGGAGAATGTGAATGAGGCAGATTACCGCTATCAGGGACGCATCCCTTCCAGTCGGGAGTCGGCAGTGGTGATGCTGGCGGATACGGTGGAAGCGGCGGTGCGCTCTATGCTGGGGCATGGGAAAACCATGGAGGAAGCAGAAGCGGCTGTGAAAAACCTCATGAAAGATAAACTGGACGATGGACAGCTGAACAACAGCGGTTTGACCCTCAATGAACTGGAAACCGTCCGGCTGGCTTTCCTGAAGGTGTTCCACGGCATGTATCACGAACGGGTTTCTTATCCGGAACAGAAGGAAATCCAAGAGGCTGCCAAGAAAAAGGCAGACACAGAACAGGAGGAAACAAACAGTGACAGTACTGATTGATATACGGACAGAGGGCTTTCCGGAAGAACTGGAAGCCGTTATGGAAAAAATCGCCCTGGACAGCCTGAAATACGAAGGCTTTCAGGAAGAATGTGAAATCAGCATTTCCATCGTGGATAACGAGGAAATCCATCAGATTAACAAACAATTTCGCGGCATCGACCGCCCTACGGATGTGCTGAGTTTTCCCCAGCTGACTTTTGAAGAAGGGGAAATCATGGACAGAAACGAAAACGGCGAAGTGGTGCTGGGGGATATTATCATTTCTCTGGAGCGGGCAAGAGAACAGGCGGAGGAATACGGTCATTCCCTGAAACGGGAGATTGCTTTCCTCACTGCCCACAGCATGCTCCATCTGCTGGGCTATGACCATATGGAGCCGGAGGAAGAAAAAGAAATGTTCGCCAAACAGAAAGAGATTCTGGAATTGGCTGGGATTCCCAGAGCATAAGGGAAAGGAAGTGTTTCCATGACGAATGAGGAACTGATCGCAAAGGCAAAAGAAGTCATGAAAAAGGCTTACGCCCCTTACTCTCATTTTCAGGTGGGGGCGGCACTGCTGGCAAAGGACGGCAGGGTTTTTACAGGATGCAACGTGGAAAACGCCACTTACGGAGCAACCATATGCGCAGAACGGACAGCGGTGACAAAAGCCGTTTCCGAAGGCGTAAGAGAATTTGAGAAAATTGCCATTGTGGCAAGCAGCGGAGAGTATGCTGCCCCCTGTGGCATTTGCAGACAGGTACTTTTTGAGTTCATGCCAGAAGGAAAAGTGGTTCTTTGGAGCGAATTAGAAGGAGAGAAGGAGTTTGCCCTGACGGAATTGCTGCCTTTTGGCTTCCGTGGGGAGGACATCAAGTGAGCCTGAGGAAAAGGGGGATTTCTCATGGAAGTGAAAGATTTGAAAGTATCTATTGCGCCACAGGAAGTGCTGGAACTGGTGTGGGAGAAGGTAAGCAATGCCATTTCCGCACAATATCTGGATAAATATATTCTGGAAACAGAACAGGGCACTGTAGCCATGGGATTATTTGAAAAATATTATGTGCGTTCCAGCAATCGGGCAACATTGACTGTCCTTGCAACGGATTTTCATGGGGTGACCCATGTGCATCTGGCAGCAGGCGGCGGTGGACAAGGCGCCATTTTCCGCTTTGACTGGGGCGCAGGAGGAGATTTTGTGGAACTGGCGGAAAACGCTTTGCGTCAGTATATGTTGGAGTGATGTCTATGGAAAAAAGCTGGGAAATTTTAGAGGGTGCCTGCTACAACTGCAAAAAGTGCCGATTGAGTGAAATGCGGACAAATGTTGTCATTGGCAAGGGCAACCGCAGTGCGGATATTATGTTCATTGGGGAGGGGCCCGGTCAGCAGGAAGATTTGACGGGGATTCCCTTTGTGGGCCCCGCAGGACAATTGCTGGATAAAATGCTGGCGGCGGTGAATCTTTCTCTGGAGGATGTGTATGTGGCGAATATCGTCAAATGCAGACCCCCCGGAAACAGAGATCCCCATGACGATGAAAAAGAGGCGTGTTTGAATTATCTTAGATACCAGCTTGCCATGATTCACCCGAAGATTATCGTTTGTCTGGGCAGAATCGCGGCGACAACCATCATTTCTCCTGATTTTAAAATCACAAGACAGCGGGGGCAGTGGATCGAGCGAAAAGGATATCACATCATCGCCACCTACCACCCTTCCGCATTATTACGGGACGAAACGAAAAAACGACCGGCTTGGGAAGATATGCAGGCCATTCGGAAAAAATATGATGAATTGAAAGAACAAGGAGTGTAAACAATGGAAGCAAAAGGCATTGAAGCATTGAAAGCAAGATTTGCAGGCATCGAAGTGAAGGCAAATCCCAAAACCATGGATGAAATCGTGGAATACATCGAAACAAAATGGCAGGGTCAGCGGGTGAAAATCAAAGAAAGTGAATACATCATCCACTACAAAAACGCCTTGGAATTTATGAAACGTCTGGGCAAACCCATTGAAGGCGTACAGGAAGAAATCCGCCGTTATATGCTGCCCAACCGTATTGGCATTGTGCTGGGTATGAAATCCGAATATATCACCGTTGAGGACGGTATGAAATATTATCAGGCACTGACTGTGCTGAAAGGTCTGACACAGGAAGATATCGACACCAAAAACGACAGATGGCTCCAGTACATGATGATGCTGGAAATGCAGGCAGAATGGGACGCGAGAGAAGCGTCGGCAAAGGCGGCCGAAGAAGCGGAAAAAGCAGAACAGGCGTAAAGGAGGCAGCTATGGGAAAATTTTATTCTGGATTTGTATCTCTCATCGGCAGACCAAACGTAGGGAAATCTACACTGATGAACTGTCTGATTGGGGAAAAGATTGCCATTACGTCCAACAAACCCCAGACTACAAGAAATAAAATCACAAGTATTTTGACAAAAGATGATTTCCAGTGTGTATTTCTGGATACACCCGGTATCCATAAACCCAAGCACAAACTGGGTGAATTTATGGTGCGCTCCGCGGAAAACACATTCAAGGAAGTGGACTTGGTACTGTTTTTGGTGGAACCCACGGACAAGGTACTGGAAGCGGATCAGTATGTACTGGAAAAGCTGGGCAATGTGAAAACACCTGTGGTGCTGGTCATCAACAAGATTGACACCGTGCCCGATAAGGAAAAACTGCTGGCGATCATCGACGCATATCGGAAACTGTACCCCTTCAAAGAAGTGGTGCCTATTTCCGCGGCAACAGGCAGCAACACAGAAACACTCCTTTCTGTCATTCGGAAATTCCTGCCGGAAGGCCCTCAGTATTTCCCTGCGGAAATGGTGACAGACCAGCCGGAACGTCAGATTGCGTCTGAAATCATTCGTGAAAAAGCACTGTACTTGCTGCAGGATGAAATTCCTCACGGTATCGCTGTGGAAATCATGTCCATGAAAAAACGTCCTGACCAGAATATGGTAGACGTACAGGCACTGATTTACTGCGAAAAAGATTCCCATAAGGGTATCATCATCGGCAAACACGGCAGTATGCTGAAAAAAATCGGTACCTATGCCCGTCAGGATATGGAACGCCTGTTGGGCTCTCCTATCTTTTTGCAGATTTGGGTAAAGGTAAAGAAAGACTGGCGGGACAGCGATTTCCTGCTGAAAAACTTCGGTTACGACAAGAAAAATATTTAAAAAATTCACTGGAAGAACTGGCAGGAATTGTGCCGTATGGTTTTGGTTCTCTTTCATATCCTAAAAACGGAAAGGGACGATGGATATGGACAAAAAACAGACGGCATTATGGCAGCGGTTCACACAGACAGGGCAGGTCAGCGATTATCTGCGGTATCACGAAAGCACCAGACGGGAGCAGGAAAACGGACGCAGACGCATTACGGACAGCTCGAAATATAAAGAATTTTATTGACATAGCGGAGGAAGCCTGTGGCTTTCTCCGTTGGTTTTATGGATAAGGGAGTCAGAGCCATGAGTGTAGGGAAAATCAGAGGCATCGTCATAGGGGAAGCCCAGCGGGGCGAAAGCAGTAAGCAGATCACCGTTCTTGCCAAAGGGGTGGGGAAGGTGCGTCTGTCTGCCAGAGGGGCGAAAAACGCCAAAAGTCACTTGCTGGCAGGGACACAGCTTTTTGCCTATTGTGATTTTACCATTTACGAAGGGCGGGGCTTCTGGTCGGTAACGCAGATTGATTTGATTGAGAGTTTTTACGGTCTGCGGAACGACGTGGCTGTCCTTTCTCAGGCGGTGTATCTGGCGGAACTGGTGGAGAAAACATGTCCCGAAGGCATGGAACAGGATGAAATCATGCAGCTGCTCCTTTTTACACTGCAAGGTATGGCGAAAGGGCATCTGGAGCCGAAACTGGCAGGGCGTATCTTTGAAATCAAGTATTTGCAGCTTTCTGGGCTGCTGGCGTCGGCGGACTGCATGGTGTGTGAGGAAACGCCGGAATATCTGTATTTTGATGGGGAAGGCTTTACCTGTCAGAACCACAAAAGACCCGGGGCAAAGCCACTTTTGCCGGCGGTGGGGGCGGCACTTTCTTACGTATTGGAAAACGAGGGGAAACAGATCTTTGGATTCCGTCTTTCGCCGGAAGCCTTGGAACAATTGGACAAGGTCATGCGGCAGTATTTACAGATGCATGTGGGATTGGATTTGAAAAGCAGACGTTTTGCTGCGGACATTTGTTTTTGAAAAAAATCAAAATTCCCCTTGACATTCTTCTGGAAACGTGTTAGATTGATACCAAATTACATAGCTGTGACGAACAAGAGGAGTATTTGCGGCGGACTTTCAGAGAGCCGGCGGTTGGTGTGAGACCGGCAGGACAAAGCGGAGAATGGCACTTGGGAGCAGCAATTTTTCACAAGAGTGGGTTTGCATAAACCAATGCAAATCAATGAGGGTGGAACCGCGGAAGACTACATGCCTTTCGTCCCTTGCTTTACGGCGAGGGATGAAAAGGCTTTTTTTATTCCTCGAAAAAAGTTTCTAATGGAATTTTTGAAGGAGGTTTTTCAAATGGCAGAAAAGACAATGGAAAAAATCGTAGCGTTGGCAAAAAACAGAGGTTTTGTATACCCCGGCTCTGAAATTTACGGCGGTCTGGCAAACACATGGGATTACGGCCCCATCGGTGTGGAACTGAAAAACAACGTAAAGAAAGCTTGGTGGAAAAAATTCATTCAGGAAAGCCCTTACAACGTAGGTGTTGACTGCGCGATCCTTATGAACCCTCAGACATGGGTGGCTTCCGGTCACGTTGGCGGCTTCAGCGATCCTCTGATGGACTGTAAGGAATGTAAAGAAAGATTCCGTGCGGATAAACTCATCGAAGACCACATGAAAACACATGATATGCCCGAAGAAGTGGTTGACGGCTGGAGCAACGAACAGATGAAGGCTTTCGTTGACGAACACCAGGTAGCTTGCCCTTCCTGCGGCGCTCACAACTTTACAGATATTCGTCAGTTTAACCTGATGTTCAAAACATTCCAGGGTGTTACAGAAGATGCGAAAAACGTGGTTTACCTGCGTCCCGAAACAGCTCAGGGTATTTTCGTAAACTTTAAAAATGTACAGAGAACAAGCAGAAAGAAACTGCCTTTCGGTATCGGTCAGATCGGTAAATCCTTCCGTAACGAAATTACACCCGGTAACTTCACATTCAGAACAAGAGAATTCGAACAGATGGAACTGGAATTCTTCTGCGAACCCGGCAAAGATATGGATTGGTTCCACTACTGGAGAAACTTCTGTAGACAGTGGCTGCTGGATCTGAACATGTCTGAAGACAGCATCAGACTCCGTGACCACTCTCCCGAAGAACTCTCTCACTACAGCAAAGGCACAACAGACATTGAATTCCTGTTCCCCTTCGGCTGGGGCGAACTGTGGGGCATCGCTGACAGAACAGACTATGACCTGAAATGCCACCAGGAAACAAGCGGTCAGGATATGACATACTACGATCAGGAAAAGAACGAAAAATATATCCCTTACTGCATCGAACCTTCCCTGGGCGCAGACAGAATGACACTGGCATTCCTGTGCGAAGCTTACGACGAAGAAGAAGTGGGCGAAAACGATGTAAGAACTGTTCTGCATTTCCATCCTGCTATCGCACCCGTAAAAGCAGCTGTACTGCCTCTGTCCAAAAAACTGGGTGACAAAGCCATCGAAGTTTATAACATGCTGTCCAAAGAATTCCACTGCGAATACGACGAAACCGGCTCCATCGGTAAACGTTACAGAAGACAGGATGAAATCGGTACACCTTTCTGCATCACTTACGACTTTGAATCTGAAGAAGATCAGAGCGTAACCGTTCGTGACAGAGATACTATGGAACAGGTAAGAATGCCTATCGCAGACCTGATTCCTTACCTGAAAGAAAAAATGGAATTCTAATCTTCCATAAAATAAGCAATATTTGAAAATCGGCAATAAAAAAGCACGAAATCTTTCTATATAATAGAGAGGTTTCGTGCTTTCTTTGTTTTGAAATCAGTCTAAAAAATGGTTCAGAAGTCCATAGCATATAAACAAAATTACAACAACAGTCAGAGGTATCCAGAAAGGGATTTCCCAAGATGGGTTTTTCAGGAAAAAGATACATGCAATCCCTAAGAATAAGGCGAGAAAATGCAGGTTTTTTTCAAAAGATTTTTGCTTTTCGGCAGGGGAAAAGGCGTTTTTGCCGGCATTTTTCAAAAAGGAAAAAGCAAATACCACCAGAGATAAGAGAAAAATCAGTTTACCTATCTGCAAGGGAAAAGAATGGTTGGGGGTCAAAAGGGCGGTAACCACATCGGTCAAAAACAGGATGGCTGTCCCTATGCCGAGGAACAGGGCAACATCACGGATGGCGCAGAGGATACGGGTGTGACGGTTATTTTGAGGGAACTGTTCCAAAAGCGTGTCACAATATACTTTACAGTCCATGCCAATGGCTTCGTCAGGGGAAAGACCTTGCTTCTGAGCAGTCAAAAACAATTGGGTGATCTGCCGGCGCGCCTGCTCCTGAAGGGAATAAGGCAGACGAGTGGCGCGCAGATAGGTCATCATATTGGTAAGGGCAGATTGGAAATCGGGAGAAAGCAGGCTTTCCTGCTGATTGTTTTCTTGAAGCAGTGCTTTTGTTTCTCTACGCATGGGATTTTCCTCCAAACGGTTCAGGTGAGTGGGAAGCAAACGGAACAGTATGTCTGCTTTTACAGATGCCGAGTCATTGGAAAAACGGAACATCCAATTTGGAATAACAGTTCCCTTTTGGCCAAGAATAGAGCAGTCTTTTAAGACAAAAAACAGAAACATCCTGTTGTATTACATTATAGTTAGATGCATTGTACAGGAGGCGGAAAAAGAAGTCAAGGCTTGGGGAGGGACAAAGAAAGCGGTTTGGGACGGAAAAAAACAGAGGGATTTGATATGAAAAACAGTGTGATTTTTTGTTTTGGTGGATATGGACAAATCGCATGGATTTTTTTGTGCATTTCATCTGAAAGTATACATTGTATACATATACTTCCGGCAAAATACGTCAAAAACAGTTGAAAAAAATCAATAAAATCGGCTTGCGTTCCATGCCGATTTGGTATAATCTTAGTATAGGGAAAATCCTGCAAAAGAAAAAGCATGGCAAACTGCATCAATACTTGCCCTGAAAAAGAAATTACGTCTGTTTCTTATTGGGAAGGAAAAGGGAAGGCGAGGCGGCTTGCAAAGTTTTTTACAAGATGCGCTGGTTGATAGGACGGCGAATTTTGATTTTGTATGTATCCCAAATCATCTTTATCATTATAAAGTGTTTACAGGAGGTAAAAAGTATGAGCAAAAAGTATGTTTACATGTTCAGCGAAGGCAATGCTTCCATGCGTAACCTGCTGGGCGGTAAAGGCGCGAACCTGGCAGAAATGACAATCCTGGGTCTGCCGATCCCCCAGGGTTTCACAATCACAACTGAAGCCTGCACAGAATACAACGAAGGCGGCAAAAAGCTCACTGACGAAATGATCGCACAGATCGAAGTGGCTCTGGGCAAACTGGAAGAAATTGCAGGCAAAAAACTGGGCGATCCCGAAAACCCCCTGCTGGTTTCCGTTCGTTCCGGCGCAAGAGCATCTATGCCCGGTATGATGGACACAGTCCTGAACCTGGGTCTGAATGATATTTCCGTAGAAGGTCTGGCAAGAAAAACTGGCAACCCCAGATTTGCTTATGACTCCTACAGAAGATTTATCATGATGTTCGCTGACGTTGTTATCGGTGTTTCCAAATCCAAATTCGAAAGAAAACTGGATGAATATAAAGAACAGGTTGGTGCAAAATACGACACAGACCTGTCCGCAGACGACCTGAAGAAAGTTGCTGAAATGTTCAAACAGATCTATCTGGATGACCAGGGCAAAGAATTCCCTCAGGATCCCAAGGAACAGCTCTTTGAAGCGGCTATGGCTGTATTCCGCAGCTGGGATAACCCTCGTGCATTCGTTTACAGAAGAATGAACGACATCCCTTACAGCTGGGGTACCGCTGTCAACGTACAGATGATGGTATTCGGCAATATGGGTGATACATCCGGTACAGGCGTTGCTTTCACAAGAAACGCAGCAACTGGCGAAAAAGCAATGTTGGGTGAATATCTGGTAAACGCACAGGGCGAAGACGTTGTAGCCGGTGTTCGTACTCCTAAGCCCATCGCAAAACTGGCAGAAGACATGCCTGAAGTATATGCACAGTTTATGGAAATCGCTAATAAACTGGAAAACCACTACAAAGACATGCAGGATATGGAATTTACAGTTGAAGAAGGCAAACTGTACTTCTTGCAGACAAGAAACGGTAAGAGAACAGCAAACGCTGCTCTGCGTATCGCAGTAGAAATGGTAGACGAAGGTCTGCTGACAAAAGAAGAAGCGCTGATGAAAGTAGATCCCAAACAGCTGGATCAGATCCTGCACCCTGCTTTCGACCAGAAAGCACTGAAAGCAGCTTCTCCTATCGGCAAAGGTCTGCCTGCATCTCCCGGCGCTGCTGCTGGTAAAGTATGCTTCACAGCAGAAGACGCAAAAGCGCAGGCTGAAGCTGGCGACAGAGTGATTCTGGTTCGTCTGGAAACATCTCCTGAAGACATTGAAGGTATGGCAGCTGCACAGGGTATCCTGACAGTTCGCGGTGGTATGACATCTCACGCAGCCGTTGTTGCCCGTGGTATGGGTACTTGCTGCGTATCCGGCTGTGAAGAAATCAAAATGAACGAAGAAGCAAAAACATTCACACTGGGCGGCAGAACATTCAAAGAAGGCGACTACATCTCTTTGGATGGTTCCACCGGTAACATCTATGGTGAAGATATCCCTACAGTTGACCCTGAAATCAGCGGCAACTTTGCAAAATTCATGGCTTGGGCTGACGAAAAGAGAGTGCTGAAAGTAAGAACAAATGCTGATACACCTCATGACGCGCAGACAGCCATCGACTTCGGCGCAGAAGGTATCGGTCTGACAAGAACAGAGCATATGTTCTTCGAAGGCGACAGAATCATGAAATTCAGAAAAATGATCCTGGCTGAAACAGTAGAAGAAAGAAAAGCAGCTCTGGCTGGTATCGAACCTTTCCAGAAAGAAGACTTCAAAGGCATCTACAAAGCAATGAAAGAAAGACCTGTTACAATCCGTCTGCTGGATCCTCCTCTGCATGAATTCATGCCTAACACAGACGAAGAATTCGAAGTTCTGGCTAAAGAAACAGGCAAAACAGTTGAAGAACTGAAGATCAAAGCAAAAGGTCTGCACGAACTGAACCCTATGATGGGTCACAGAGGCTGCCGTCTGGCTGTAAGCTATCCTGAAATCGCAGAAATGCAGACAAAAGCCATCATCGAAGCTGCTGTTGAAGTTTCTGTAGAAGAAGGTATCGAAATCGTACCCGAAATCATGATTCCTCTGGTTGGTGAAATCAAGGAACTGAAATACGTTAAGAATGTTGTTGTAGAAACAGCAGAAAAAGTAATGGAAGAAAAAGGCAAAAAACTGAAATATCTGGTAGGTACCATGATCGAAATCCCCAGAGCTGCTCTGACAGCTGACCAGATCGCGACAGAAGCTGAATTCTTCTCCTTCGGTACAAACGACCTGACACAGATGACATACGGTCTGTCCCGTGACGATGCAGGTAAGATTCTGGCTGACTACATTGACAAAAACATCTATGAATGTGACCCTACAGCTAGACTGGACAGAACAGGCGTTGGCCAGCTGATGCAGTGGGCTGTAGAAAAAGCAAAACCCGTACGCCCTGACATCCATCTGGGTATCTGCGGCGAACATGGCGGCGATCCTTCTTCCGTAGAATTCTGCCACCAGATCGGTCTGGACTATGTATCCTGCTCTCCTTTCCGCGTACCTATCGCAAGACTGGCAGCAGCACAGGCGCAGATCAACTTCCCCAGAAACTAATTTGGAATTTGTAAACAGATTCTAATATAAGGGATACAAAAAGGATAAATCCGAAAGGATTTATCCTTTTTTCGTGGGGAAAAGGGAGGGGGAGAAGGCTCGGAAGGGGCAAGGGATAAGGGGGATTTTTGCGTGTAAGGGAGGGATGGTTTTTTGATGAAATGGGGGCAGAGACAGTGTTATATTGGGGAAGATAGGGGGATTTTTAAGTTTTTCCGTTTTAGGAAAGCTGAATTTTTGGCTTGTGTGTTTTGATTTCAAAGAAAAGAAGAAAATGGGGCGAAGTGGGAGGAGTTGGAAAACAGGTGAGGAAAAAGAGGGAAAGAAAGGAATGTATTGGAATAGAGAAAAGGAGAAGTGGAAAGGATTGGAGTAAAGGAAAGTCGAAAATAAGAAAAGTGGTGTGGAATGGGGTGTATTGGAATAGAAAGAAGAAGGACAGGGGACAGGATGGAATGCATTGGGGCAAAAAAGGAAAAATGAGGCGAAGCGGAGGTATTGGAGTTGAGAAAAATGGGGCAGAGGAGGAATGACAGGTGTTGGAGTATGGAGAAGCGGAAAGCTCGGCCAAAATAAAAAGCCGGAATCTTTTGTTTGGAAGATTTCGGCTTTTTTGTTGCAGAAGGCGATCAGGGGAGTTTGTTTCCTGCGGCGGCATAAAGCTCGTACCATTCTTCCCTTGTGAGGGTGATTTCTGCCCCTCTGACAATGCCGGGGATACGGGCAGCATTGGTTGTGCCTACAACCACCTGCATGTTTGCAGGATGGCGCAGAAGCCATGCTACGGCTATGCCGTTTTCTGTGGTGTCGTATTTTTTCGCCAGACGGGTCAAAACCGCGTTCAGTAGGGTATAATCAGGATTGCCGATGAATGTACCTTCGAACACGCCATATTGGAAAGGACTGTAACACTGAATGGTGATGTGGTTCCGGCGGCAGTAATCCAATACGTTTGCGTCACGGGAAATGCCATGGCTGTCTGTGGTGTTCAGATAGGCAGGGGCATCCAGCAGAAGGGTGTGTGCCAGAGAAAATTGCAGCTGGTTGATTTCCAAGGGCTGTTTGACGCATGTTTTCAGCAGTTCTATTTGGCTGGGTGTGTGGTTGCTGACGCCGAAATGAAGAACTTTTCCCTGTGATTCTAACTGGTCAAAGGCTTCTGCCACTTCTTCCGGCTCCATGAGCAGGTCGGGACGGTGGAGGAGCAGATAATCCAGACGGTCTGTTTTCAGGCGGCGCAGGCTGGTTTCTACGCTGCGGATAATGTGTTCTTTGGAAAAATCATAGCAGGTGAATTTGCCGGGGCGAATGCCGCATTTGCTCTGGAGAATGAGTTTGTCTCGTATGCCGGGCATTTGGCTCAGGGCTTCCCCGAAAATGGTCTCGCAGGTGCCGCTGCCGTAAATATCTGCATGATCCCAGAAATTGACGCCGGCTTCCAGTTGTTTTTCTATGAGGTTTTGCAGGGATTTTGTGTCCAGATTGCCGATGCGCATACATCCTTGTATAATGGCTGGAACGCTGCGGCTGCCGATGGTGACTTGTTTCATAGGGTGACCTCCTTTTATAGTGGATGAAATCATATCATATTAAGACCATGATACTTCTATGAGAGGGGAAGTCAAGGCGATTTTGAGAAAACAGAAAAAGCCTGTGCAATGATGGAATCCGGCTATCTTTGTTATCTTATGAAAAAGCCCTGAATGATTCTTTTTCTATTATAAGCTTTGATTGGATTCGCTGGGGATATATCGCAGGATGGATTCCGCAGGACAGTTCAAGATGCGGCAGAGGTCACTAATGGTTTTGGTGGAAATATCTTTATTATGTTCCAAACGGTGGAGGGACTGCGAGACAGATGGTGTCTTGTAGTGAGTGTATAGCTGCTTTTATCGAAGTTTTCTCATGTTTTCCAAAAAGTCCGTAGTAGAGCGGTTCCTTCTGTGATTTCCTGTATCAAAGTATGAATTTAATATATCTTCGTTATAACGAATGCAATAAAAAAAGAAGGTGAATTTATAGAGTATGGACGGATTTTCTTGTGGCAGGTATTATGACGATGGTATGTGGCTGCGTCAAAGGAATGGCAGATGAACAGATTTACAAGGAGGTCATGAAAAAGGCTGAGGTGTATCAACAGGAGACGGTATATATAAAAGGGCTGGAAGGGCTCATCTTTTTGTGGAGAAGAGCAGCGCAAAGGTATTGGGGATGCGGTGAGAGTCGGACAAAACGGGAAATGGACAGAAAGATGCTGGATGCAGTTTTGGGGGAAAATGGGGAGAAAAAAGAAAAATCACAAAAAAATGAAAAAAATTGAAAAAAGTAGTTGACAGACAGAAAGATACCTGATAGAATAATCAAGCACTCGCAAGAGAGCAGAAAAAACAGAATATCTGAAGGGTGAAGAAAAGCCTGTTTTTCAATGAAAATTGAAAAAAATGCGAAAAAGTACTCAGAAAAGTACTTGACAAAGAAAAAAGAATCTGGTAAGATATTCAAGCGTCATCGGAAAAATGACAAAAACAAAATATCAGGTTTGAGAACAAACGGTCGAAAATGACCGAAAAGTACTTAAAAAAGTACTTGACAAAATAAAACAAACCTGATAAACTAAATGAGCTGACACTAAAAAGTGTGAGTGACAAACAAGACTGATCCTTGAAAACTAAACAGCAGAAATAAACTTACAACCCATAGT